>ERZ1034917.415-NODE-415-length-39390-cov-207.281022_pt1 | contig 39390 bp, 65 predicted proteins | sample MGYA00520605_ERZ1034917 | MGnify/ENA primary metagenome ERZ1034917 (study PRJEB33766, sample SAMN09781784) | gut metagenome | biome: gut microbiome | host: Homo sapiens | place: Madagascar | study: EMG produced TPA metagenomics assembly of the PRJNA485056 data... | reverse complement strand
TTTGGAGAGGAGCAGGTCAACGACACCATCCGGCGCGGCATGGCAGGCGAACCGGTCTTTTATGTGGAAGGCAAGGTGGACGGCAAGACGGTCCGGATCGGCACGCCACCCAAAAAAGGCACGGCGGTTTATCTGGATAAGGCAAGCGGGGTTTGGTACACAAAAGGAGATAACGATGAATGACTGGGTAGATGAAAAGCTGAGAAAGTGGGGCGAATACTCTGCAACCCGTGAAAGGGGAGTTATGGGGTATCCGAGCATGTCGCCGACTTTCCGTGTCGAGGCGTCCGGTTGCAATGCGGGATATGTTGATCCTGTTGATGCCGTCATTATCAGGATTGACCGCATTATCGCCGGCATTGGAAATGATCGGCCAGAGCTGTTTATCGTAGCAGTCTGCTGGTATGTGTTCGACGAGCCGGCCAGCAAGATTGCCGGACGGTGCCGCTGTTGCCGCGACACAGTGTATTCGAGGCTCAATATGGTTCGCCATATCGTCCGCGAAAATCTCGAATTAAGCAAAAATCGTGCCACTTTCCATTAACAAGCAAGAACTATGCCACACATGAAGCGTATTGAAATGCTCCGACAAACCATATAAATTATCGCTATGCTCAGGCAGAGCTATTGATAATAGCAAGTCAGGGCAATTTTCATTTTAAGTTTCGCCCGCGGTGTCCAAAGCACTCGCGGGTTTTTTTATTGTCGTGGCGTGGAGCAGAGGAAGCTCGCCAGTCTCATAAGCTGGAGGTCACCGGTTCGAGTCCGGTCGCCGCAACCGGATATTACCCGCCGTCTCTCACAGGGTATGCAAGCGCAACGACGGCTAGCGATCTTGCCCTCTGCCATGCGGTGTTCTCAATGGAAACGAGTTCCAGGGACATGGTTTAAACCTCGTGACAGCCGGGAGAGACCGGCATTTTTTTTGATCAATGAAATGGCAACACGAGCGAAAATGATATGCCGGCATCCCGGCTGCGGTCGCCTGATTGAGATTGCCGGTTATTGCGATCGGCACAAACAGGATGCAACCGGCTGGTTCCGCACCAGCAAGGGCAGCAGTTCAGCGCGTGGCTATGGTGGTCGCTGGCGTCTCTTGCGGCAGAAGGTACTGGAGCGTGACTCGTACCTGTGCTGCGAGTGTGCCAGAGTCGGCCGTGTCGCAGCCGCCTCGGATGTGGACCATATCGTACCCAAGTCGCAAGGCGGCACGGATGACCTGTCCAACCTGCAATCGCTGTGCCCGCGCTGTCATCGAGCCAAGACACAGACAGAAAGCCGGGGGCGGGTCAAAAGTCTGGACCGCTTGCCGTAAGACCGCCCGTTCCATCATATTTTCCGCGAGAGCGATTTTCGGAACAGGGGGGGGTAAAAAAACAGAGTGCCAAGAGCACAAAAAATGCCGAAAACTGATGCCAAAACCAATCATTTCGTGGATGGGTGGAAAAAGGAAACTGCTGGGCGAATTGCTGGCCAACATTCCGGGACATCATTGTTTCTGTGAGGTGTTTTGTGGTGGTGCTGCCCTGTTTTTCGGGAAAGACCCGTCCCCGGTAGAAGTGATCAACGATATCAATGGCGAGCTGGTCAATCTCTACCGTGTTGTCAAAAACGACTTTGAAAAACTGGCTGACCGGCTGGAAGAGCTGTTCCCGTCGCGCCAGCTGTTCATGGAATACAGGCGATTTGAGGAAAATCGCCATCTTCCGGAGATTGAACGTGCGGCTCGTTTTTTTTACGTATTGAAGTGTTCGTTCGGTTGTAATCTGGTTCCGCCAAGATGGGGATTCTCGAAAGAAAGTAAAAGTAGATTCGATCCGGAAAGTGTCCGAGACATCCTGTTTCAGGCGCACCGTCGCCTGCGCAATGCCTATGTCGAAAACAGGGATTTTACGGAACTGATTTTGACGTATGACGGAGAGCGAACCTTTTTCTACTGCGATCCGCCCTATCTGGACACTTACGGTTACGGTGCGGACTTTGACGAAACGCATTTTCAGAAACTGGCCGATCTGGCCAGAAACGTGAAGGGAAAAATCCTGATTTCGGCCAATGATCATCCGGTTATCCGGAAGTTGTTTGATGGCATGGTGATAAAAGAAATCAGAACGAAATACACGATACAGAACGGCAACAATGACATGCCTGCCAACGAATTGCTGATATCGAACTACGAACAGGATCTATATGATGGACATACAGGTAAAACCGGAGAGCTTTTCGCCTGATGCAGGCGATATGGCGAAGGCGGCCATACCCAAGCCGCCATCCAAAATGACCGCCAAGGAAAAGAAAATCTGGAACTACGTGACGAACGCCCTTTATGAGAACGGCCTCTGCCATACCACCGACGGTCTGGCGCTGATGGTGGTTGTCCGGACATTTATCGAATGGGTCGAAGCAACCGAAGCACTCCAGGAGTTTGCCAGAAACAACAAGAAAAACCCTGGAACCTACATTACCCGGACACCGAACGGATACGAGCAGCCGCACCAGCTCTACTATGTGACACGGGACAAAAAAAAGGAACTGTTGCAATGGCTGCCGGAATGTGCACTGACCATCCCGTCATTTGTCAAAACCAAACGGATGGCTGAAAAGGACAGCCGGCAGATCGACCTTTTTGCCGACAGCATTATCGAATACCGGAGCGAGCGTCCCGCGGATCCGGTCAGTGTGCATTGACGATCATTGCGAAACCGTGCGAATGGGACGATTACGGGCAGGCGGTCTTGTCAGGAGAAATTCCGGTCAGCAAGTGGACGCGGCTGGCTGTTGAGCGGCATTACCGGGATCTGGCCAAGTCGCCCGGAAACGGGCTGTTTTTTTCCGCGCAACATGCGGAATACGCCATTGGTTTTTTCGGAAAGTTCTTAAGGCACAGCACCGGCGAATTTGCTGGAAAACCCTTTATCCTGTCGCCATGGCAGAAATTCCATATTGCGCTGGCATTCGGCTGGTACAGGGCCAATGGATTGAGACGATTCAGAGATATCTATGTTTTTGTTCCTCGGAAAAACGGGAAAACCACCGAAATGGCAGGCATCAGCCTGCTCATGCTGGAAATGGACGGAGAACCGGGCGCGCAAGTCTATATGGCCGCGACCAAAATGGATCAGGCCAAACTGATGTATGGCGATGCCGTCAACATGGTCCGATCCAGCGGTGTTTTGTCCAGGCATATCAGGCTCCTGAAAGATGGCGCGTATTCGCAAAATGGCCGGAACATCCTGAAACCGCTTGGCCGGGACTCGAAATCAATGGATGGATTCAATCCGCATGCATCCATGCTGGACGAACTGCATGCGCAAAAAACATCCGAAGTGTATGACGTCATGAAATCGGGGATCGGGGCGCGGCGCAATCCGATGATCTGGATGATCACGACCGCAGGATTTGACCTGTCGTCATTTGGCTATGAAATGCACCGTTATGCGGAAAGCGTCTTGCAGGGCACGATACAGGATGACGATTTTCTGGCCATCGTGTACACGGTCGATGACCAGGAAGCCTGGGATGATCCACTCGAATGGCGAAAGGCCAATCCGAATTTCGGCGTATCCATCTATCAGGACGGCATGGAACGGGATTGCGAACGGGCCAAGAAACAGACATCGCAACAGGTCAATTTCAAGACGAAACGCCTGAACATCTGGTGTTCGTCCGGAAGCACATGGATCCCGCTGGAACGGTGGCGGGATTGTGCAGACGTGAAAATGAAACTGGAAGATTTCCATGGCCAGCCATGCTGGATCGGTATCGATCTGGCGGAAAAAAACGACGTCGTCGCACTGTGTCTGGTATTCCGACAGGGAAACCGGTTTTTCGTGTTCCCGCGCCTGTACCAGAACGCCTATCAGATCGCACAGCAGGAAAACCAGCATTACCGGCAGTTTGTGGCAACCGGCGATTTGATCGAAACGGACGGCAACACAATAGACCTGGAAATCATCCGGCAGGATCTGCTGAAACTGAAAGCGCGCTTCAAGGTGCAGGAAGTGGCCTACGATCCCCGGTTTTCATCATATCTGGCGACAACCCTGATCAAGGACGGACTGCCGATGGTGGAAATCACCCAGAGAAGCACGTTTTTCACGCAGCCGATCAACGAAATCGAAAGCCTGGTCATGTCCGGGAATCTGCGTCATAACGGAAACCGGATGATGGAATGGATGATGACCAATGTCGTCATGGCGATATCCAAGTTTTCGGGACTCAAAACCCCGATCAAGGAAAACCCGCGCGAAAAGATCGACGGGGTACTGGCCATGCTGATGGCGATGGGGCGTGCACTGGCCAATGCGGAAGGGATTGTCGATATCGATGCGGCACTGGGGATGAGCAGAGTGATATGAGTTATTTGGAAAAACTGAAAAACTGGCTGACCGGAAAAAGCGACTATCCGAAACAGAAGCATGTTTCGGCCACGCCCTATCCGCAACGGGGAGTGGGTCTGTCCTATTCCGGCATCACGCCGAACGTCGATCTGGCGCTGTCTCTTTCTGCGGTATGGGGATGTGTCCGTAAAATCTCCGAAACTATCGCGACCATGCCGATCCAGATGTTCGAAGTCACGGAAACCGGCGGGACAAGAGCGGTCCGATACGAACATCCGCTTTACTATATCCTGCATGACTCGCCCAATGCGGACATGACGGCCACCGAGTTCTGGCAGGTCATGCATGCCTGCGTCGAACTCAATGGCAACGCCTATGCAGAAAAACAGATGGTCGGAGGCCAGCTTGTCGGACTCGGTTTACTGAAACCGTCCGCCATGCATGCGCGTCGGTTGATGGATGGCCGGATCGAATATCGTTACTCGGACAGCAGCGTACAGAAAACATGGTATGACGACCAGATCCTGCACCTGAAAGGCCCATCGCTTGACGGAATCTTCGGGCTGTCTCCGGTTGCGTACATGCGAAACACCATCGGAATCGGCCTGTCGCTCGAACAGGCGGCCGGCGACGTGTTCAAAAACGGCATGCGACCGGGCGGGATCTACAACATTCCGCATAATCTGACCAAGGAACAGCGCGATCAGGCTTATGAGCGGATCGAGAAATTCAAGAATGACCGCAACGGCGGCATTCTGGTCACGGCGCTGGGCGAGAGCTTTTCCGCGGTACAGATCAATCCAGAAGACGCCCAGCTGCTGGCGTCCCGAAGTTGGGCTGTCGAGGAAATCTGCCGGTGGTATGGTGTGCCGCCCTATCTGGTGGGCTATACCGAAAAATCGACCAGCTGGGGAACCGGCATGGAACAGCAGAATCTGGCCTTTCTGACGTATGCCCTGTTGCCCCGAATACGACGGGAAGAACAGGCCGTCGAAAAATGTCTTTTATCGCCGACTGAACGTCGGCGTTTTTTTATCCGCCGGAACTATGAGGCCCTGCTGCGGGCCGACTCGAAAACCCGTGCCGAAGTCAATGCGATGGATGTCAGAAACGGCATCCGCAGCCGGAACGAAGTGCGGGAAAAGGAAAACATGGATCCGTACGATGGCGGCGATGTTTACACCATCGAGTCCAATCTGACGACGATCCAGAACGCGATAAGAGGAGGAGTGAATGAGTAAGAAATGGTACTCGATGCGAGGCGACTCGTCAGGAAAACGGGCGGTTGTGCGTATCGACGACGAAATCGGCGGGTGGGGCGTCAGTGCCAGTGACTTTTACAAGGACCTGAAAGATATCGCCGGAGACGACAAGGAAGTCGATGTCCATATCAATAGCCCGGGCGGTCATGTTTTTGACGGCATCGCCATTTACAACATGCTGAAAAGCCATCGCGGAAAAGTCAGGACATATATCGACGGGATTGCTGCATCCATGGCAAGCGTCATCGCGCTGGCAGGGGATACAGTCATCATGCCGGAAAACGCCATGATGATGATCCACAAACCGTTTGGCGGCGTACTGGGGACGGCTGACGCGATGAGAGACCAGGCCGAGGTACTCGACAAGATCACGGCCAACATGGTCGCGATCTATGCCGGCAAGAGCGGGCAGTCGGAAGATGATGTACTGGCGGCGATGGACAAGACGACCTGGATGACAGGGGCGGAAGCCTATGCACTGGGATATGCGGATGTGCTGGGCAGTCCGGTCGAGCTGGCCGCCAGTTTTGACGTTGGCCGATACGCCAGCATCCCGGAAAACATTTCGATGCGGTTTTTCGGAAAACAGAAAGCATCGCGTGAAAACATCGTTTCGGCCCTGGCCGGGATGAGGCAATCGATTGATAACCTGAAAATGGAGTTTTGAAATATGACACCGGAAGAAACCATCAAGCAGCTCGCGGCCGATATCACCAAATCGGTCACCGATAAAATGGGTGAGCTTAACACGTGGCGCATGAAACACGACGAATCAATAGCCGCGTTCGGAAAAGCGACCGACGAGCAGAAAAACGCTATTGCGTCCATCTCAAAAGAAATCGAAGGACTGAACGCCAGGCTGACGGACCTGATGCAGAAATCGGCCCGTCCGGCCGGTAGCGCTCCTGCTGCCCGATCCCTTGGACAACAGGTCATCGAGTCCGAGCAGTTCAAGGCATTCCAGACAGGCGGTTTCCGGGGACGGACCGGTAACATCCCCGTCTTGCTGGGAGCCTTGACATCGGATTCCGGCAGCGGCGGCGTTCTTGTCGAGCCGCAACGGTTGCCGGGAATCTACGCGCCTGGACAGCTGCCATTGCGTGTCCGTGATCTGCTGGCCGCTGGTACGACATCGTCCAACGCCATCGAGTTCGTCCGCGAGAAAACGTTCACGAACAATGCTGCAGCGGTTGCAGAAAATACGAAAAAACCGGAATCCGTCATTGAGTTCGAACAGGATTCGACCACCGTCAAAACCCTGGCGCACTGGATCCCGGCATCCCGGCAGATCCTTGATGATGCATCCCAGTTGCAGAGTTATATCGATGCACGAATGCTGTATGGTCTGGCGCAAGTCGAAGACAATCAGCTCATGAACGGTGACGGAACCGGAGCCAACCTGAAAGGTTTGACGAAATATGCAACGGCATTTGACGAAACGCTTGCTACATCGTCCACGAACAAGCTGGACCGAATCGCCGATGCCATCCTGCAAGTCTGGCTGACCGGTTTTCCGGCCAACGGGATCTACATGCATCCCAAGGACACCAACGAGCTGCGCAAGCTGAAAGACACGATCGGGCGTTATCTGTTCTCCAATCCGGAATCGGCCACTGTACCGATGCCGTGGGGCATGCGCGTCGTCGAAACGACTGCCGTCACGGAAGGAACAGCGCTGGTCGGATCTTTTGCGCTGGCCGCGCAGGTATTCGACCGCCAGACAGCGACGATCGATATCGCGGATCAGGATCAGGACAATTTCGTCAAGAACATGATCACGATCCGGGCGGAAGAACGTCTGGCATTGGCGGTCTATTACCCGAGCGCCATCGTCAGTTTGCCGCTTGTAAAAAGTAGTGGTGGTTCCGATAGTAGTACAAGTGACGGTAAGGGAGACTGATTATGTCTCTGACCCCGCTGGAATTGGCCAAGGCGCATCTGCGGGTCGAGCATGACGATGAGGATGCGCTGATACAGGTATTTATCGATTCGGCGGAGGACAGCGTCAACAAATACTGTGACCGGGAAGCGCCTTTCGAGGTCTTTCCGGATGCAGTGCAGAGCGCTGTCCTGCTGATTGTCGGCAACCTGTACGAAAACAGGGAATCCATGACGGTCGGGCAGGAAATGCACGTCAACAGGACGATTGCGTTTCTGCTTGATCCTTACAAGGAGCTCAGATCATGAGGATCGGAAAAATGCGTTATCGGGTGACGATCCAGCGTAATACGCCAGTCAGAGACGATTTCGGCCAGCCGGCCGATAACTGGACAGATGTGGCCACTGTCTGGGCGGATGTCCGGTTTTCAAGCGGCAAGGAGTTTATTGCCGCGGACAAGGAAACAGCCTCTGCCGACGCCAGTATCCGGATCCGGAAAAGGGCGGTCACGACGGATATGCGGGTAGTCTTTGATGACGAGCCGTATGACATCGTGGCCGTTCTCCCGGCGCTGGATTGTATCGATCTGGCAGTCAGACGGGTGACGTGATGGCAACGCGAAAACGGAACAGTTTCAAGATCAATTTCAATTTTTCGTCATTTGAAGAAAAACTGGATGCCCTTGTCGACCATTCGCGTCCGGAAGAATCCGTTATCCGGAAAGCGGCCGGGGCCGGTGCAAAAATCATGTACGACGAGATGGTATTGCGTGCCCCTGTACGTGACGAGAAATACAAAACCGGTAAAAAAAGGAAACCGCCCGGACAACTGAAAAAGTCGATCTATTACTGGTGGGACAAGGATACATCCGGAAAAAATCGTGCGCTGTACAGGATCGGGCCAAATACGAAAAAGGCGCCGCACTGGCATCTGGTCGAGTTCGGACACTGGGATAAAGCGAAAAGACATTTCACGCCGGCGCACCCGTACATTCGCCCGACATTTGACGCAAAGTCGAAAGAGGCACTGGCCGCGTCAAGGAAAAAACTGAATGAGCTGATCGGAGAAATTTTCGATGGAAAAGGCGCTGGTTAAGGCATTAGCGACGCTGTTTGGCGATCGTGTTTTTCCGGATGTAGCACCGATGGATACGGAAAAACCCTTCTGTATATACCAACAGGTCGGCGGAAAAGTTGTCAATTACCTGGAAGCCGTCCCGGCAGACAAGAAAAACGCACGCATGCAGATTACGGTGTGGGCGGATACCCGTGGAGAAGCCATGAAACTGATCCGGGCAGTCGAAGATATCCTGGTGCAGAAACCGTTTTGCGCCACCCCGGTACTGGGGGCACAGTCCACATGGGATGACGATACGGGGATGCGTGGCGCCATGCAGGATTTCTCGGTCTGGGACATCGAACCGCAGCAGGTCGCGGAAGGCGTCGTCATCGTCCCGTCATTGCCGATCACGCCTGATCCGGTCGAAACATTTAACGAGATATTGAACAAATGACAACATTTTCGGAACAAATCAACAGTCTGGCAGTCAGGGCGGCCACGGAATGCAAAACGCTGCATACCAAGATCGGGACACTGCTCAATTTGTCCACGACAGACAAAACATCTATCGTGGCGGCTCTCAATGAGGTCAAGGCGCAAGCCAATACAGCGGCATCGTCTGTCAATGATCTGGCATCCCGTCTGAGCACCGTCGAAACCCAGCAGTCCACCAATACCGGAGACATCGGAACGATCCGGACGTCCGTAACTGCCTTGCAGACCACCGTATCCGGTTTGCAGTCCCGGATCGAGGCACTGGAAAGCACGGTCGGATCGGCAACCGAAATCGATGATGAAAATGTCTCTCTCGATACAACATACTCGTCGTCGAAAATCGTTGATGTCGTCAACACAGCCAAACAGGCCGTAAAAGACGAGCTGCTGGGCGGTGCCGGTGAGGCGGTCGATACCCTGAAAGAACTGGCCGATCTGATTGCTACCAACAAAACGGCTATTGAGGCGCTGGAGACCATCGCGGGCGGCACTATCCGGTATGACCAGGAACAGACACTGACCGACCTGCAAAAAGAACAGGCCCGTGCCAATATCGCTGCCGCCAAAGAAGCCGATGTAACAAGTCTGCAATCAACCGTGACAGGGTTGCAGACCAGCGTCAGCAAAAACACGACCGATATCTCTGCCTTGACCGCAGCGGTCGGAGATACAACGGTTGATTACGTTGCTGTATTTGAGGCTGCACTAAACGCAGAGAGCGCATGACATCCCTGTCCGACAATCTGAAACAGGTCATCGAGCGGATCGCCGCCGAAATCAAGACGTCACAAGGGGGTACAGGTCTTCTTGCCGGTCAAATCATCACCAGTGTCATACCCATCGAAAAAACCGGAATCATCCGGTGTGACGGCAGGACATTGCGTGGCGACGGAGAGCATGCCGGTTTCGTTGCATTGGTATCTGCTATGCAGACATCGAACCCGGAACTGTTTCTGACGGCCGAACAATACCAGACAAGACTGGACACATTCGGCGAATGCGAGCGTTTTTCTGTCGGAGACGATAACGGCGTCACGACATTGCGAATACCGTGCTTGTTCGATACATGGCACAAACTTCTGTTTTATATGGTCGTTTCAACTTAAACATTCAATTTTTATAATTCATGCCGCCGTTTGGCGGTTTTTTTATGGGGGAAATGATGGGAGTCAAACTGCCGAATGGTGCGATCTTTTCGATCGCATCATCCTACGAAGACAAAATCGAATTTAGCGAAATTACCAATGCCAATCCGCCTGTTGTTACGGCATCCAGTCATGGTTTGGCCAAAGGAGATTACATCGAGCTGACATCCGGCTGGAACAGAATCAATGACCGTATTGTACGTGTCGGCGAAGTCACGGATTCCACGTTTGAACTGGAAGGACTGGACACAACGGACACAGATATCTATCCGGAAGGTTCCGGTCTGGGGTCTGTCCGGAAAATCGCCAGCTGGACACAGATCCAGCAGGTGACGGATCTGTCCACGTCCGGCGGAGAAATGCAGTTTACGACGTTTTCCTTTCTGGAAGATGATTTCGACTCGCAAATGCCGACGACAACATCGGCTCAATCCATGACGCTGACGATTGGCGATGATCCGTCTCTTCCGGGATACGTTGCCCTGAGAAAGGCTTCTGATTCGCGTAACAAATGCGCTGTCATTTTCCGGATGCCGGACAAATCCGAAATCCTGTACAACTGTTACATTTCATTCAACGAAACGCCGTCCACACAGAAGGGCGAGATCATGACTGTCACAGCGACCATGTCCTTGGTCAAACCGCCGATTCGTTATGCGGCATAAAAACCTTTTTGTTTGTTTCCCCATATATGGCTGGCCAGTGTGCTGGCCATTTGTTTTGGAGTAACCCATGAAAAAATTTTCTCTCGATCCGAATCCGACATTCCGTTTCCCGGTACCTATTCCGGTGCCCGGTGAAAAAGTGGCCGATGTGGTTTTTGTTTTTCGCCACAAGACAAAGCGTGACCTGAACGATCTGATCGAACGTTCGAAAAAAGACATGTCAGATATCGATCTGATGATGGAGATCGCTTGCGGGTGGGATCTGGACGACCCGTTTAATGTCGATACCGTCACGCAAATGCTGGAAAACTATCACGGCGCGGCTATGGCGATATCGAATACATACGTCAAGGAATTAACCGGACGCCGCGAAAAAAACTGATTGATGCCGCATTGTACCTGTATCAGCCCGAAACAAGCGCTGCCGATCTGGCGCCGTTCGGATTGACACTGGACGATGTGGCGCAAGAGGATTTTTTTATTTGGCCGGACAACATGCAGGCATTGCGTGTCTTTTCGGCCATGCAGACGCAATGGCGGTATATGCCGCATGGCGTATCGGGCTTTCAGGCGACCGGGCTGGATTACAGCGCGTTGCCCGAAATCTGGAGGCGGACAGGGATCCCGAAAAAGGACAGGGACGATGTGTTTGCGGCACTGCAAATCATGGAGCATGCCGTACTGGCTGAACTGAACAAAAAGCGGAAATAAACATGGCATACAACGAAACTGCCACGCTCGGGTTTGCCGTTGATTCCAGCGGCGCCGAAGCGGGGATCAATAATGTCAAACGAAGCCTGAACAATCTGGCTGATACGGCCAGATCGGCAGGACAAACCGCCTCAAGCGGGCTGGATGCCATTGGCGATGGCGGAAGCAAGGCCACCGAGTCCCTCGACAGGACGACCAAAAACCTGATCTCATCCATCCAAAGAACGACGGCATCGATGGAAGCCGGCTCGAAATCCAGCTCTGAATATTTCCGGACGCTGGCCAATCAGCGTGGTGCGAATGTCATTGCCCTGGAACCCTATCTGAAACAGCTGGACGAAGCGACCCGTAAACAGAAGCTGGCGAAAGAAGCAATGGCGGCCGCCGATCCGGTAGTCAACAAACTGGGCATGTCCCAGAAACAGCTTGCGGCTGCCATGCGAGGTGTGCCGGCACAGATGACCGATATTGTCGTGTCCTTGCAAGGCGGACAGCGTCCGCTGACTGTCTTGATGCAGCAGGGCGGCCAACTGAAAGATATGTTCGGTGGTGTGGTTCCGGCGGCAAAAGCGCTGGCGACACAGATCATGTCACTCGTTACGCCGCTGACAGTCGCCGGGGCTGCGGTGGCCGGATTGACCTATCTGATCAAGGAGGGAGCCGACCAGCAGGACAGAATAGCGAAATCGCTGATTGCGACCGGTAATGCCGCGGGCATGACGGCCAGCCAGATCATCGAGCTGGGGCGTGATGTCGGCAGCATGACCGGACAGTATGGCGCTGCGCAAGAGGCTGTCGAGGCGTTGGCTGCATCCGGAAAGCTGTCCGGAGACGAAATCAGAAGCGCGTTGCGTGGTCTGGTCGAAGGAGCACAGGTCACGGGCCAGTCTGTTGAAAAACTGGCCGAACAGTTTGAAAAAGTAGCCGAAGATCCAGCGGAAGGAATATACAAACTCAACGAAAGATACAATTTTCTGACGGCGGATATCTACAAGCAGATCGTTGCGCTGCAAAAGCAGGGAAAAACCCATGAAGCGGTACAGCTTGCGTTTGAGACGTACACCAAGGCAATGGATGAGCGTTTGCCGCAAATCCTGGAGAATACCGGTGCGATTGAGCAGGCATGGACGAGCGTCAAAACCGTCCTGATCGAGATCAAGAACGCGATCATGGATATCGGCAGAAGCAGCGCGATGGAAAAGCAGCTGGCTGAAGCGAACGCCGCGCTGGATGCCATGTATGCCAATTATGGCGCTTACAGTGACGAGCAGAGAAAAGCGGCAGAAGAACGTATCGAGACGCTGAAACGCCAGCAATCAGAAGAAGGCGCTGCGGCGAAAGCGACCGGAGAACGGATCCGGAAAGAAACCGATGCCGTCAATAAACTGCATGAGGCGTACAAGAAAAAAGACACGAAAAAGACCAATCCGGAACAGTCCGCATATGACAGTCTGACGGCGTCGATCAAACAGCAGATTGCGGCCTACGAATTGCAGATCCGTACCGGCGACGCTGTCACCGAGGCGGAGAAACTGCGGATCAAACTGGATAACGAGGCGGCCAGCAGTAAAAAGAAGCTCACCGAAGCGCACAAGGCCGAAGCGAAAGCACTGATCGACCGGCTGGAAGTGGTCGAACTGGAAGCCAAGCAGAGGCAATTTGCAAAAGAATACGAAAAATCATACGAGGCGAACAAACGGTCCCTGATCAACCAGTACGATCTGGAAATCCAGAAAATCGGCCTGTCCACGCGTGAAGCGGAAAAACTGACTGTTGCCAATCAGATCATGTTCGAGGCGGAGGAAAAAATCCGCGAAGGACGGGAGAAAAAAACACTGGCTCCTGGCATGGATGAAATCATCATCGACAATGCCAGAAAGATGGTGGACTTGCAGAACCAGTTATTGGATGCGAAATATGACGCTTATAACGATCCCTGGCTGGCCTTGACGGGATCCCTGAAAACCTACAAAGACGAAGCCGAAGACGCCGGTACACAGATCCGGGATCTGGCGAAAAACGCTTTTTCTTCCATGGAAGACGCTTTCGTCAAATTCGCCACGACAGGAAAGATATCGTTTTCCGATCTGGTTAATTCGATTCTTTCCGATATCGCCCGGATGTATGCCAAAAAGGCAACGGCAAGTCTGTTCGATGCCTTGTTTACATTGGGCGGCGAACAGATTTCATCCGGACTAGGATCCATTTTCGGGTCATCATCCGGTTCTTCCGGAATATTGGCCGGGTTCCGTGCATCCGGCGGGCCGGTATCCGGGAAATCCGCCTATATCGTCGGAGAAAAAGGGCCAGAATTGTTCGTGCCGAACACGTCCGGTCAGATTCTTCCGACCGGAAGTTTCGGAGGAACGAACGGAATCAACGTCCAGATCAGCCATAAAAACGAGGGAACGCCTCAGCAGGTCATGGACACGTCAGCCGATTTCGACGGCAAAAATTTAATCATTAAAATCGTCACGCAAGACATCCAGAACGACGGCATGATCTCACGAACCATGTCCAAGACATTCGGAATGCGGCGTGCAGCAGGAGCGATGTGATGAGCGCAATCATGCCGAAAATACTCTACGAGCGAATCATTAAGGACAGCTATTCGTGGACGCCACAGACCGCATTCATCAGGACGGAAATGGAAGTCGGGCCGATGCGTCAGAGACAGCGTGCCAGCACCATGCCGACGACCCTGACTTTCAAGATGATGCTGGATCGGGAGCGACTGTCCGTTCTGGAAGCCTGGTACAAGTACAAGCTGGAAAACGGCGCGGCATGGTTTTTGATGCCAATCGAATCAGGCGAAGGACGAGTGGAAACCAGTGTCCGGTTCTCGGAACCATATCAGGTATCCCTGTATGGATATGACTGCTATTTCGTAAGCTGCAATCTGGAAATCAACGACATGCCGATGATGACGGAAGAAAAACTGGAGCAATACCTTGACTGATACCGGCCTGAAAGAAGCGATCCGCGAAGCGTATGCGTCCGCGCCATCCAGCGAGGTCGTTTTGTTCACCATCGAAATGAACCACCCGAAATTCACGCAACCGCTCAGGGTGGTACGCGACAACGTCAAACTGGAAGCGTATCTGGAAGACTCCGCTCCGGAAAATCCCGGCGAAAAAGTCACGTTTGTGCCTTACGCGTTTGATCTTACCCTGCCGGAAATGGACGAATACGGAAAACCGGAAATCACCATCACCATCGACAACGTAGGACGGGACATCATGAACTACATCGAGGCGGCCGTCAGAACGCGGCACAAGATCGACGTGATCTACCGGCTCTATCTGGCGTCCGATACGAGCGGGCCACAGAACGACCCGCCGATGGTCATGCAGGTCAACACGATCAACGCCACGCCCAAAAGCATCTCGCTGGTGGCCGGATTCGCCGACCTGTCGAACCGGACGTTTCCGAAATTTTTGTACACACTTGAACAATTTCCGTCCTTGCAAACGTCATAAGTATGCTTTAGATTCTTTCTTGTTTGTTAATTTACGGAGAGGATCATGAGAAGCAAAAGCAGTTTTGTGAGTGGACTTTGTTTTATGTTGTTTTCGCTTGTATTGTTTAATTTTTGTGCTGCATCAAATGTAGATGTATCGGACCAAGAAGCTGTATCTGATGCTGTCGAATTGGAAAAAGACAATTTCCAAAAAACTGAATCTTATAAAGGGCCTAGTTTTAAGTCCGGAGATGTTGAATCAGTCAGTTTATTTGCTTATAAATCAAGACTAGGGAAAATGTCTTATTCTGTAAATGGCATTGATTTATATGGAAAAAGCTGGCGTTATTATGATACAGCTTATGATTCTGCTGGGAAGAAACTAAAATTTACATCATTGCACAGAAAAGTTTCGTCGTGCGATACAGATACTTGTACATATGCTGAAATTTTTTCTATTGATGTGACGCGCGGATATTTAGAGAGATACAAAGAAAAAGGCATAGATATTCAAATCAGCGGGAAAATGGGGAAAGAAATTTTTAATATCCCGCCATCATATATAAAAGGTTTTTTGAGTGCAGTGCCTTCTCATGGTAAAAACAGAACGAAGAATCAAAAATGACACCGAAAGACGTAATCCGGTACATCGGATTGCCCTGGATAGCTGGCCAGCGCGATTGCTGGCTGTTTTTCCAGGAAATCTCCGAAAAACACTACGACCGTACCATCCCGACTGTGGACGTGGACGTCATGGACATTCGCGACGTCATCCACAAGGTCGATGCCGAAAAACAGGCGCGCTGGGAACAGATCGACCGTCCGGAAGACGGCTGTGCGGTCCTCATGAGCCGCAATCGCTATCCGGTCCATATCGGTATGTGGCTGGACATCGACGGCGGAAAAGTCCTGCATTGCGCCCAGGGCATGGGCGTCGTGTTCCAAAACCGGCAGGCATTGGCTTTCGACGGATGGACGGGACTGACCTTCTGGCGATACAGGAGCATCGCCTGAAATTCATGGTTCTAAACAAACCGCCTTCGGGCGGTTTTTTTATGGGTAAAACATGCCTCACGTACTGACACATTACAATCCGTTCACCCCGTCACGGGACTACCGGCACGCGCAGGTTCTGGCCGGCACGGTCATCGCCGAACTGCAACCGGAAACCGACCTGCCGTACATTTGTCTTTTTAACGGAAAACCTCTGCTGCGCAAGGACTGGGGCAAGACACTGGAAGAAACGGACATCGTCAATTTCGTGGTATTGCCGCAAGGCGGTGGCGGCTCCAATCCGCTGAGGGTCGTGGCGATGATCGCCGTCATGGCATTTGCCGCTTATGCCGGTCCGTTAGCCGGAGCATGGGCTTTGGGAAGCACCTATGCCGGATCGGTCTTGGGCGGATATCTCGCTACCGCCGTCATCGGTCTCGTCGGTTCTGCGCTGGTCAACGCCCTGATCCCGGAAAAGACCGCCCTGTCCTCATCCGGTTACTCGTCGTCCACGGCCAGCCCGACCTATTCCCTGTCGGCACAGGGCAATGCCTCCCGGATCGGCGAAGTCATCCCCGTGCAATACGGCAGACACAAATGCTATCCGGATTTCGCGGCGTCCCCCTATCTGGAATATGCCGGCAACGAACAATACCTGTACGAGCTGTTTTGCATCGGTCTGGGCGAATATGACATATCCAGTATCCAGATCGAGGATACCCCGATCACCAACTTTGAAGAGGTCGAAACCCAGGTTGTCAATCCGGGCGAAGCCCTGACGCTGTTTCCGGCCAATGTCGAAACGTCGGACGAAGTCTCCGGGCAAGAACTGGAAACCAACGAAACCGTCGGGCCGTTTACCGCCAACACGGCCGGGACGACCGCCAACCGGCTGGCGATTGACGTGGTCTGTTCCCGCGGCCTGTATCTGATCGACAAAAAGGGGCGCACGAACGCCAAAAGCATCACGTTTCGGGTTGAGGCGCGAGCCGTGGACGATATCGGAGCCGCAACCGGCGGCTGGGTCGTGTTGGGAACACATACCATCTCGGCAGCGACGACCACCCCGCAGCGACGGAGTTACAACTACACCGTGACGGCCGGCCGCTACGAGGTGAGAGTCACACGGACAGATACCAAGGACACCAGCACGTCGGCGGGGCATGAAATCGACTGGACAGGCCTGAAAGCCTATCTGGTCGATGCCGGAAACACCTATGACGGCATGACGCTTTTGGCGGTCAAGATGCGGGCCACCAACAACCTGTCATCGACGACCAGCAAAAAAATCAACGTCATCGCCACCCGGAAATTGCAGACATGGCATCCCGACACCGGCTGGTCGGCTGCGACAGTCGCCACCCGATCCATCGCATGGGCGTTTGTGGATGCCTGCAAGTCGGGCTACGGCGGCAAACTTGCCGACCGGCAGATCGACCTGCAAGCCTTGTACGAGCTGGATCAGGTCTGGACAGAACGCGGCGACCGGTTTGATTACCGTTTCGACACGAAATCAACCGTCTGGGAAGCCTTGCAGACCATCGCACGGGCCGGACGGGCCAAACCGTACAAACAGGGCGGCATGGTCCGTATCGTCCGGGATCAGGAGCAAAGCGTCCCGTCCGGCATGTTTACGATGAACAACATCGTCAAGGACTCGTTTGCCATTGACTACCTGATGCCGACCGACGAGACGGCGGACGCGGTGGAAATCGAGTATTACGACGAGCGTATCTGGCAGTGGAAAACCGTCATGTGCCAGATGCCCGACTCACTGGCCGAGGAACCGGTTTCGGTCAAACTGCTTGGCGTCACCAACCGGGAACAAGCTTGGCGGGAAGGCATCTACATGGCGGCCTGCAACCGGTACCGTCGGCGCATGATCTCGCTGACGACCGAAATGGAAGGGTTTATTCCGACTATCGGAGACCTCTGTTACATCTCGCACGACATGCCGCAGTGGGGCCAGTCCTCCGTCGTCAAGGCATACGACGCGGATACCAACACCCTGACCCTCTCCGAAAAAATGACATGGCAGGACGGTCAGACCCACCAGATCGCCTTGCGAAGACGGGACGGTACTCCGTTCGGGCCGGTGGTGGTCACGAAAGGGGATACGGATTATCAGGTGGTCATGGATCCAGATGTGGCGCTGGATTTTCCCATCTCGACCGGCATGGAGATGGAGCCGACCTACTGCACCTTCGGATGGCTGGAAACCTGGACACAACCGGCTCGGGTCTTGTCCTGCAAACCCTCCGGCATGTACAAAGTTGCCATCGAACTGGTGGGAGAAGACGATGCCGTGCATCTGGCCGATCAGGGCATCTATCCGGAAGAAACCGTCCGCAGCCAGCTGCCCGGCGAAGTGACGCGGCCGGTCATTACCGGTCTGATCGTCCGCTCCATGCCGGGCGATGTCAGTACGGCACTGCTGTCCTGGAATCCGGCGCCGTGGGCGACATCCTACGACATCGAACAGAGTGCCGATCTGGTCACGTGGACACGCTCGGGCGACACCACCGCACCGGCGTTCGCGACCAAAGCCATCTACGAAAACGCCACGTATTTCCGCGTGCGTGGTGTCGGGACCGCCACCGGGCCATGGGTCATGATCGCCTACGCGACCGGAGCGGATTACATGTGGGACGCAGACGAAGATACGTTGATGTGGGATGAGGACGAAACCACGCCTATGTGGAACGCATGATTTTTGATTGAGGAGAAAAACATGGCACTGGAAAACACATTGCCGGACATTCTGGAATTTACCGGAAACAGTATTACACAGGGCGATTTCAAGGTTGCGTTAAACAAACTGATCCTGTATCTCAATGAGGTACTTGGAGCAGACGGCAGCAAGGCTATTCCATCCGGCATCATCTGCCTTTGGTCGGGATCGGTCGATAACATCCCGGACGGCTGGGCGCTGTGTAACGGAGAGAACGGCACAGAGGATTTACGGGACAAATTCGTTGTCGGCGCGGGAAGAAACTATGCCGTCAATGCGACCGGCGGCAATACAAGCCAGAACGTCAATCTTTCTGGAAACACCGGTGCGACGACGCTGACGGTCAATCAGATACCGAGTCATACGCATGGCTTGAATAAAGATTTCAGTTCAAGTGGGGGTAACAAAATTTTTTATATGGCTAATGCTGCGGGAACGTCTTTTAATACGTCAGCAACAGGAGGAGGCTGGTCTCACTCGCACAGCCTGTCCAGCTCCGCCACCGTCAGTACCTTGCCGCCGTATTACGCCAAGTGTTACATCCAAAAACTTTGAAAGGACAAAACCATGAAAGAACACGTTACTGTCATCCCGTCTGACAAGACCATCATCGTGGATGGGATCGCACTGCCATGCGATTTCGAGGCACCGTCCGGCCTGCACGCCCTGCAATGGCACAATGGAAAGGGCGAGTTGGAAATCATCGAAAACGGCAAGATGAGCAATGTGACCATCAAGAGCTACACAAATGAGGTCAAGCCTTACGTCGATATCTGGCAAGCGAAATACGACGAGATCAATACACCGGTTGTCCCGACACTGGAAGAAGCCCGGGAAGCCAAACTGTCTGAGCTGAACAGTGCATTTGACACTGCGGCACAAAACGCGCACATCATGTCATCGGTCGGCTTCGAAATCGACGCCAATGAAGTGGCCAACCGGAACATCGAAGGCCTGACACTGGTCATGAGCGACACGGACACGACGATGTTTTGCGATTACAACAACGAGTTCCACGAGGTCACCAAAGCGCAACTGGAAACCATGAGACGTGAAATCGTCGTGAACAGCCAGCGTCTGTATCAGGTCAAGTGGACGTACCGGACACAAATCGAAGCGGCTGCGACCGTTGAGGAACTGGACGCCATCCAGATCGAAATCGCATGAGCGCCGAGCAGATAGCCATTGCGTTCGATCAGTTCGTCAACGCCTGCTGTGGCGGCTGGGCGGACGAAACACTGTCCTGTCGGGCATGGCGGCAGCGGGAGAGAAAAAGGCACTGGGCAATCACAAGGCGCGTCATCGACGCGCTTTTTTTATGGCTGTTTCGCCAAAAAGACCACTGCCAGACGGCCTACGAATCAGAGTTACAGAGGCGGCATTTGCCGCCGGAATTGAGAGATAACCAATGATGGACGAAAAAGACCTGCCGGATGATCCGCATAAAGCGCATGGCGTGTTGATACGCAAAATCAACGAGCACACCGAAAAAATGCACCGACTGGACGAAAAGCTGGATGACGTGATCTCAGAAAACCGCACTCAAAATGAAAAACTGGACAGGATCGAAAAAAACACGGCGGGTCTGGTCAATGCATTTGAAGCAGGAAAAGGCACCGTCAAGGTCGGCAAATGGATCGGCGGTCTGCTGATCTTTTTTTGTTCTGTCGGTACGGCTATCGTCAGTTTCTGGGATGCCATCGTCCGTGTGATCGAAAAAGGAGGATGACATGGACAATCGTCTCAAAAAACTGACCATCGCATCGATTGCCGCCATCTCGATCTGCATGCCGTTTGTCATCCGGTTCGAGGGGGACGAACCGGTCGGCTATGCCGATCCTGTCGGGATCCCGACAGCGGGTGTCGGACACACCGGGCCGGATGTCATCATCGGCAAATGGTACGACGAGGCGACACGCAAGGGATGGTTGCAGGACGATCTGGCCAGTGCGGCGCAAACCGTCGAGCGATGCGCGCCGGCAACCATCGATGTTTACCAGCGTGCCGCATTTGTCTCGTTTGCCTATAATGTCGGCCACGGGAAAAAAGGCGTCAAGGACGGGTTTTGCGTCCTCAAGTCCGGTAACACACCGACCCACATAAAACGGGCCAGAGCGGGAGACAAAGCCGGATCCTGCAAGGCGCTGTTGTCCTGGACAAAAGCCGGCGGAAAAACATTGCCCGGACTGGTGACCCGCCGAAAAGCGGAATACGAACTGTGCATGATGGAGGAAAAAAATAATGACGGAACAGGAAAGACAGGCATTGCCACAAGAAAAACGGACGCCGTGTGAGGTCTGGACACGGGTGATGGGATACCACCGTCCGGTCCACAATTTCAACGCGGGAAAACAGGCGGAATTTAAAGAACGGAAATGCTTTAAAGAGCCTGTCCAGCTATAAGGAAAAACCGAATAACTGAAAAAGATGGAAAATCTGAAAACGAAATCGATCATCCTGCTTGCCGGTCTTGTGACCGGCATTTTTTTGGGCTGGATCGTCAACGGCTGGTGGAGCGGGAACCGGATCGCCAGACTGGAAAAAGACCATGCCGAAGTCGTCCTGAAAGCCGAACAGGATGCCCGCAAAAAAGAACAGGCCATGCAGGCGGAACACGACGCGCTGGCCAAAAAATATGAAAAGGAAAAAAAGAATGCACAAACTGAAATCGACCGGCTGCGCAACCGCATTCGCGCTGGCACTGTGCGCCTGTCAGTCGCCACCCGTAGCGGTGCAGTGTCCTCAAATCCCGGAACTGCAACTGGAGAAACGCGAGCCGAACTTGACGCACAGACTGCTGACGATCTTGTCGCCATCGCAGCCGACGGAGATGATGCTATCCGGGAGCTGAATCTGTGTATCGACCAGTATAACGCGATCAGATAACGGTGCGACCGTCTGCCATGCGTCACCATGACAGACGGCCACTTCCGGCAGATGCGGCTGCCTTCGGCCTTGGCACACGTCATGCACGTGCATGCCAAGGTTATTTTACGGAGGCATTCCATGCAAGCAAAAAGGTGTGACAACTGCAACAAAAAACTGTTTGAATACAATAATTTAACCATCTCTTGCGAAAAAGCAAACAAGCGGCAGGAAGAGCTTGCAATTTGCTGCCCACGCTGTAAAATAATCAACAGAGTGACAGTCACTGAACTGCGCAATGTCAATAAGCCAGCCTGAGTGCTGCGCGTCAAACATTCCTCTCTTTTACCCTTTTTTGTTGTAATCCCCAGAACGCCGCGAGCGTTACGAACGGGAGCAAATCATGGCCACTGTACAAAGTAGTGGTGTAGCAAAAGCGGGCCTCACAACCGGTATCATCGGTACATCTTTGGCTGGACTTTGGGCGCTGGGTGCCGGCAACAACGGTAACGGCGGCATCCTTGGCGGTCTTTTTGGCAACAACGGAAATTGTGGTCAGGCTATGGCCGCTATGGGCGTTTTGGCCGAAAAAGACGCGAAAATCGCTGAGCTGACCGCGCAGAAATACTCCGATAATCAGGACGCGGTTTTGTATCAGGCAACCCGATCCGAAAACAAGGCTCTCCGAGATGAGCTGATGGCGTTTATCACGCCACTCTCCAACGAGGCAGCGGACAATCGGGTGCGTGTCAGCGTGCTGGAAGCGCAGCAGAAATGCGAAACAGAAAAAGCGCTGCTCCGTGAGCAAATCATCGAAGCCAAGATCGACAACTGTTGCTGCCAGATGAATGGAAAAATCGACACAGTCGCCCAGACCGCAGCTTGCGGGATCGCCCAGAACTCGGCCGCAATCGCGTCTCTCCAGAACGTTGTCGGGTCGATCACGGCGACCATCATCCCCAAGAGCGTCATCTGTCCGGAAGTCATGCAGCGATACAACAGCTGGACGGCTCCGACCGATACTGCACCGGCGACACAGCCGATCTCCGGGACGGTCAACGTAACAACCCGTAACAAGTAGGAGATAGCATGAGCGCGATCAGCATGTCTGGTGTGCAGGCCGCGCTCGCTGATTTCGTCGATCAGCGGGTACTGGCGGCAATCGGGAACGATAACTCATTGCTCAAATGGGCTATCGGTGGCGCGTCCACTGTCACTTTGGCGAGATTTGACAAGATCGTGGAGGGATATCTCCCGTTGCTGGCCGGTCTCGGACTGGTGGACGAATCGAAAAACCTGAATATCGAGGCGACAGAGACGTTTGTCAAAAACGCCTTTGACAAGCAGGCGACAGTCAGCCTGCCGGTCATGGGCGTTCCTATTACGTTTGACAAACAGGATGGGGACGCACTGATTGCCTTGCTGAAAAAATACGGAGGACAGTAAAAATGGACTGGAAGCGCGAAACGATATTGCACGAAGTCGAGCATTGCATGTACAAACAAATAGAAAAGATCATGGACGAGGATGAGCTAGACAGTCAGGACTTGGACGATATCAAGGACTGTCTAGAAAACATCTGCATGGTCAAGGATCTCCAGCAGAAAATGGCTACCGAAGTCAAAAAGTAACCTATTGGCAAAGCCCTCTTGTGAGGGCTTTATTTTTTGTAGTAGCATGGTTGTTCTTGATTTTCGCAAGTGGAAGAAATTATGGAAAACATGGACGGGATGAATTACAGGATCAGAAAGATCATGCGAATGATTATCAAAGAGGCAAAAAAAACAGGTTATGATGAGGATGACACAATCACATTTTTTGCTTCCTTGGCGTTTGAATTATGGACCGGCGTTCTTGTTCGTGTTCCCCGGGAGGTGGGATATAGACTCCTCCAAAAATTTGTCGAAGATGTGAAAAGGGAAGCTGAAGAGATAGAGATGATTGCTGCGAAGGATCATTTACAATGATTTTTTACGCAAAAAAGCCGGAGTGTTCAGCTCCGGCTTTATGACCAACTTACGGTGTTAGCAACCTTTTTCTCATTTAAATCCACAGGGATGCGCGCTTATCCCTGACTGTTCCCGTCGTCGTTGGTGGATTGAAACGGTTGGATGAATGACGGGAACGAAGTAATTCTATTATTTCCTGTTTCGCCTTGTCAATCTGCGTCTTGCAGAAACAACGCTGCGATAATTGCGGCCGGTCTCTTGTGCAATCTCCCGGTTTGACTTGTTCCAGTCAACCCCACTCCAGTCAAGATGCGGATGCTCGGAACCAAATAAACGTCTTCTGGCGGCTGAAACAGTGCTGATACTGTGCCCCATTTCTTCGGCGATCACTTTTACGGGTTTTGACAAATCCACCCCTGACCAGTCAATCCGTTTATTTTCCGGCAGTGCAGTGGGCACGCGATATCCTCTGCGCTTGGCATCACTGATCGCCTGGCTCAATCGCCTTGCTTTGTCCCGACATTCGTCGCTGCAATATTTCATCGCGCCTTGCGTCGGAAATTCTTTTCCGCACATAGCGCATGTTGACAGGCCTTTTTTTCTGTCCAGGTAGCGTTTGGGATTGATTGTCTCTTTTTCCCGTTTGTAGTATTCGAGAGATTGTTTTGCAGCGACCTTTTTTGTTTCGACTGGCGCACATTTTTTACAGTATCGCTGGTTTGGCCCGTCAACCTCATAGGGCTGATGGCAGACCACGCAATAATCCATGCTGCCTATTTTCCGGGTCAATCCGCGCCTTTCTCTTGCTTTGCTCTCGGCGGATGCTTTCTGTCGGCGTGCTTTCCTGCATTTCGGGCAGTACCATGCGCGAGGGCCGCCCTGAAACTCGGCGGCGCATTCCCTGCAAATTCTTGTCCGGTAATTGTTCATCACCCCAAGATTTCAAGCCAGCAATCCGTTCTGTCGTCTTCGAGGTTCCAGTCGTAGCCATCCAGCGCGTCGGGCTGTTCTTCCATTTCGCCAAAATTCCAGACAATCTGACAAGCTGTTCCGGCTTCTGTAAATTCGTCAAAATCGTTTTCAAGTTTTCCCTGCAAGCAATATCCGACATTATCGCTTGTTCCGATATTGCAGGCTTCTTCATCGCCGTCGTAAACATTGACGGTGACGATCTTTCCATCTTCGAGAGTAACGATTCTTTTATTGTTTTCGTATTCGATTTTTGTGACGCCGTATTTCATTTTTATCTCCCTTGTGTTGTCGGCCTTATTGCCTTTCCATGTGTATTATAATACCGCCAATGGCGGTATTAGTCAAGGGTTTTTTGTCCGGTTTTTATCAAAAATAACTCAAAAAATGCGGGGTACATGGATCGGTCTCCCGACTCGTATTTCTGCCATGATTTGAGGTTGACGTAGAGGGTTTCAGCGGCCTGTTTCTGAGTCATTTTCGCGGCAAGACGTGCATTTTTGACTTGTTCCGGTGTTGGTTGTTGCATCATGTATTCTCCCGATGATTTCTTTGGCTGAGTTTTTGAGTGCGCCCGTCTGATGTGTTGCGTGATGGCACGTTTGGTTTTATTGTCCTGGCCATGGTAGAGTGCCTTGGCGTCTGCCGGGGTGATTTCGACGAGCGAGTTGTTGATTTATTCCAGTGTCGGTTTTATGCTTCCGCTTTCCATGCGACGCAGATGCCCGGAATACCGGCTTCGTCCATTTTCCCGGTGAACAAATAAAACAGCTTGAAAAATTCTACATGACCATCAGTGGCGATCCCCTTGACTGCGAGATAATCACGCAGTCCCGGGCGGTCGTCCGGTCTGATGATGTATAACACACCATGGTAGATTATGGTGTCTGGATAGCCACATAACCATCCATCCGGATTACGGCCCGCAACGTAGTCCATTACGACGTCGGTATCATCCCCACCCATTTCCAGGAGTCTGTCGATCTCCTCGTCTTTATAATGATTTCTCCAGTTCATTTTCTTATCCTTCTTTTGTTAACCTATGGATATAATAATACCGCCAAAGGCGGTATTAGTCAAGGATTTTTTGTCAGTTTTTACCGTGTTTCTGTTCTTTTTCGGGTTTTTGTTCCGCGGGTTTTTGTCCGATCGCTCTCAAGTCGAAAACGGTATTCAGCAGTTTGATGCTGATCTGACTGACGGATTCCAGGCTGTCTCGCATGGCCTGATATTCGGCCTGGCAACCGGCGATGTCGTGACCGTCTTTTTCCAGTTCGGCCAGCAGGTTTTTAAGGGGCGAACAGAAATCGGGACGGGTCATTTCGGCCAGTGAGAGGTTTCCGACCCGTTTGGCCAGATCGGTCCGCTGGTTGTTGATCTGCGAGATCGGATAGCGGTATTTTTTGGCCAGCGTCTTTCTGGCCGGTTTTTCGGGCTGCCTTATGGCCGGCTCCCATGTTTCGACGTCCTGAACCTTGCCGGCGGCAAAGTCGGCCATGAGTTCCGCCCGGAATTTGCTGTAATACTGCTGGGCGATGACATGCGCCCGGCTGTTGATATCGGTCTGTTGCATGGCGGATATATAGACCGGCCGGGATGGTGGCGGCAATGCGGGTCTCGTCGCTCCCAGAAATACCCGAATGACCTTGAGATGAAATGCCGGGCTTATCCATGCCGCGTAAGCGATGACCAGTTCCTTGCAAGCGTAGGTGCCGCCGTACTTTCCGCGTTCGGTTTTAATTGCGGGATTTCCCGCATTTAAATTCTGCAAATTTGCAGAATTAACTTCTTCGATTAAGGCTTTGGTTTGTTCGTTGCGCAAAAAGAATGCGGGCTGATGTTTTTCTGCGCCGCCGCTGGCAACATGTAAATCATTGAGAGAGTAAAAGCCGTCGATCTGACGGATTTTGGACGAGCCAATAGTAAGTGCGGTCATGGTGACCTCCTTTGATGTTTTGAGAGAGACCACCTGTGTGCGGGTGGTCGGGCGCACTCTCGGCATCAAAGAAACCGCGTCCGGATTTCCCCTTGCGGGTATTGTATGTCCGGTCTCTACCCCGACCAGTGATGGGTACGATTGCCTGCAAGCAGGCATAAAAAAATCCGCAGACTGACGGGGCGGGACGACCGCTTTGATGTTAGAGAGGCTTTCAGTATGCCCCGTCGGTCAGGAGTTTGTCAAATCTTGCCGTGTCTGAGCAAGTGTGGGTAAATAAATGTGTAATACAGTGAGCAGCCAGCGATGCCAGACAAAAACTGTACGATAACTCGACAGATACCGAAAGACATGCCGCCGGCAAGTGTCAGGAACGTAATCAGATAGGAAAACGTAACGCCGCTCATGATGCAATACAGCGTGTTTTTCCGGATTTTTCCGAACAGGTAAAGAGCGATGAGTACGGTGTCTGCGATAACCATGACGGCCAGATTGGCCAGGATAGATGACAATATTGATTCGTTCATTTTTTGGGTGGCTGTTTGTTTTGGTCTTGTAAACGATATATGGATGGTTTGCGTTTGGCAATGATTTTTGTGTGTCTCTCAAGTTGGTAGCGCGCCCCCGCAACCACATTGAGAGACACGCCACTCGAAACAAGCAAGAGTTTCTGAGTGGCGTTGTCATATTCGGCGATCACGTTTCCTGCCTTTTCCGTGATCCTGATTTCGCCGAGCATGTCGGCAATGATTTTCCGGGCGCGTTTGGTATCGGATGTCAGGACGGTTTTCATTTCGCCGATTTTTTTACGGATCCGGCCAACTATGTCCATTTTGTGGATAGGCTTGTTAATGGCCTTTTGTGCACTTTGCTGTGCTTGCAGGGCATCGCGCTCGGATTCTGCGGCCTGCAATCTGGATTTCAGGGCATTTGACAGGCCGATACTGGCAATGGCATCGACCAGGCGGTTTATTTCTGCGTCCAGTTCTTTCAGACGATGTTCCGCTGCATTCTTCTGGTCGCGCTGGTCTTTCTGCCGGCGGGCCAGAATGGCATGTACCTGATCCTCGATTTCGTGGATCGCTTCATCTGTCAGCATTTCGTCCTGCAGAATGGCCAGCAGGTTTTTGTCCGCGTCATCGCGGGAAAACAGGATGCCTTTGCAAACCGATGAGCCGCGATCTTTGCGCGTATTGCAGCCGTACAATCGACTGCTGACGGCAATGATCGATCCGCCACAATATGGGCAGGTCATAAGGCCCCCGAATAGTGTGGTCGCTTTCCGGCCAATGATTTTTTTCCCGTGTTTTCCCATTCTGTTCCGGACGGCCTGCCAGAGATTGTCGTCAATGATGCGCAGTTCCGGCATTTCGGTGATTTTCCACTCGGATTCCGGCCGGTCTATCCGTTGCCGGTTCCCGGTATCCGGATCCTTGACCCACTGACTGCGGTTCCAGACATAGCGGCCGATATACATTTCATTGTTCAGGATCCCGCAACCTTTTGCCGGGCTGCCGTATATTCCTGATACGGCCCATGTTCCGCCTCTGGGTGACGGTATGCGTTGCCGGTTGAGTTCAGCGGCAATTTTCTGGGCGCTCCATCCCTCAGCGTATCGGGTAAATATCCACTTTACCTGTTTGGCTTCCTGTTCGTTGATTTCCGGGCGGGATCCTTTGTCGGTTTTGATGATGTTGTAACCGTAGCTTTTTCCGCCGGCCAGAAATCCGCGTGCGACCTGTCCTTCCTGGCCGCGGTGGGTCTTGTGACGGAGATCGTCCAGATACAGCTCGTTGATAAGGCCCCGGACGCCGCGCATGATTTTCCGGCCGTCCATGCGGCTGTCATAACCGTCCGACACACCGATAATGATGATGCCGTGATGCTCAAACCGCCGGATGATGCTCTCTTGCTCGACCTGGTCTCTGGATAGTCTGTCCAGGCTTTCGACGATCAGGGCGTCAAATCTTCCGGCCAGTGCATCGGCTATCAGTTTGGCGCCTCCCGACCGCCGGGAAACGGGCATGCTGCCAGATACACCGTCATCGGAGTATATGGCGGTTATCTCAAAGCCTTCTGTTTGTGCCCGTTGCCGGCACAGTCTTGTCTGGTCATCGATGGATGACTCGCGCTGTTTGTCGGTGCTGTAGCGGGCGTAAATGGTAGATTTCATTTTTTCGTTTTTCTGGGGGCACTAACAGGATGATGTTATCAGATACAGCGGGGTTGTTTTTTTCTTGTTCGATGTCGTGTGCGACGGATTCGGCGATCAGGTTGATCAGGTTTTTTCTTCCGGCCAGTTCGTCCGCGCTCATATAGTTGCCCATATCATCCTCCAATCTTTAACGGATTGTCTTGACCGGTTCCGACGCCACGGAAATAATTGACTTTTGCACCGTCTGTCTGGCCGGCGATGATGCTGTTGATGTCTTTATTGAGATCCAGCCGATTGGTGGGATGCTTGTTTCCGGTAACATGCAGGTGAGTATCGACGTATTTGTCGATCAGGGTCTTTTCTTCTGGAGTCAGTTCTTTTTCTTTGACCTTTTCCGTAGCCTTACAGATCCAGCCAAAACAATAGGCATCCGCTTTTCTGGTTTTCGTTGTTTGTTTGAGCCGTTTGTTTAACGTCCTGATATATTCGTGGCGTTTTTTGATGACCTGTCTCAACAGGACAGACAGTGCATAAGTGGCGATACTGGGTGCACCATGTAACCCGACAAAGAGATATTTTCCGTCGCCGAACAGGCAACGGCACCCGAATATCGCGGCAATATCAAGTGCCAGGGTTGTTTCCCAGACAGGCGGCCTTTCTTTCGCCGTTGATGACTGCCGTTCCGTTTTTATGGCTGCCAGATTGATATCGTCCATCGAAACATGATGTAAATCCATCAATTTGCGGGCTTGTGCCAGTGCGACAGCAGCCTCGTTTTCATTGCTGCTTTTCGACAATTCGAGACATTTTTTTATTTTGTCGAGTATCTTTTGATCGATCATGTCAGTAGTATTTCGACCGGTTTATTTCTTTGCGTATCTTTCCCAAAAATCCGTAGCTTCTTTCACCGATCCAATAAGGCTGGACAGTATTTTTTCTTTCTGTGTCTCTGGGATTCCGACTAATCCAATACCGGCTAAAGCTATGGCGATCATAAAAAGTTCCAGTTGTAAAATATTAGTATCCTTGCCCGAAACCTTTTGGACTTCTTTCGCAATTTCCAATGCGCGATTAAAAGCCTTCTCTTTTATCTTATTTTCAAGTTCTTTCATTTTTATTCCTCAACCATTGGTAAAGGTGCTGTTTTGGCAATTTTGATCGCCATTTGCACTTCCGGTGGATAAACGCGGGTGTTCCATCTTTTAATAGCTTCAGATTTGGCGGCATCTTTATCAAGGTTTCTGCGTTCGATAACTGCGCACCGCGAAAAGAAACAATACACACGGAATATGTGTATGATGTGACCATGATCGTCGAAAGGAACATACATCGTTTTCGCGTGGCTACCGCAAAACGGGCAAGGTTTTAACTCTGGTTCCATAAATCCCCCATTCTTGTATTCCACACCGTTATGTGTACACCGTCATATTTGCATCTGTCACAGCCGATATAATCCTCTCCTTCATAAATATGTGTTATCCTCAATTCATCATCTTTTCCGCAAAACGGGCAGGGCAGCAATTCAGGCGTTTTGTTCATAACTCTTCCTTCATCTTTGCCATGATTTCTTCCGGGGTTTCCTTTGCAATAAACGGGATTTCAGAAAGTAAAACAAATACTTCTGTCATGGACTCTTCATTCGGCTTTGCGATCGCCGTTATCATTTCACTTCTAATATAAGAAATTCCGCCGTTGCAACATGTCACTTTGATAAAATCATTCATCCGATCACCTCTGCTTTAACGAGCTTTTTTGTATCAGGGTCAAATTCAAGGCGAATATTGTTTTTCGTTGAACTCGCACAAAAATATCCACCATTAAAGTGATGGTTTGGTGATATTTCTCCTTCTATTACAATGTTTTCCGGCTTGACGCGCCATTCAAACTGGTCAAATCGCGGGACGTCAAAAGGAAAAAACAAAGCGCTGGCATTTGACTGTCTTAATTGGCCAGGATCCCAATCAATCCACTCCTTCTGAGTTCCTATCCTGCACTGTATCGGTTTTCCATCCGCCCAAGCCTTGATGACTTCGGCCCATTTGTGTGGTTTTCTTTCAATCGTCATCTTTCAGAGCCTCGTTAATTTTTTCAACAGCGAATAAAGCGACTTTATGGGCAAATGATTCTTCGTTTAATCCGCCTTTTCCGAAATCGACATGGATATTTATTTGTCCTTTTTCGTCTTCGGTAATGGTTAATACTGCTTCTTTGTTTTTCATATTTCACCTGTATAAAAAATCCGTTTTTCTATACATGTCATGCCGGACATGTATAAATTTTTATGCTCCACAGACAAACGACTTTGTCGGCAAAAACAAAAAGATAACTCCCGCGGTAAGAGCAAGAAAAATCCCGAAACATAATGCCTTTTTCGCACCATCTACTGTCTGCATAACTGGACAAGAGAACACGATAAGAATCCCGACGGTAGCGATAACCCCACACGCTCCAGTGATTTTCTCGTAAATGTCACATAAATAACTCATGGCGCATCTCCGAAATCCATATTCTTCATTTTTCCTCCCTATCTATTCCCACGGAAATGGCTGCATCAATAATGCAAGGCCAAGGGATTGAAAACCACTTTCCAGTTTTCTTGCTTCGAACACACGGTACTGTCATATTTATCAAAGACATTTCGTATTCATTTCCTGTTTCAGGGTCTGTTGCTGTTCCGATATCCTGTCTCAAAAATAAAGTGTTCTTTTCATCAATGTTCGCTTCAATATTTACGTTTACCATCATTTTTTTCTCCTATTGGTTATCCCGGTTTTTGGCCAGAACCGGAAAACTGGTAGGAAAGAAAAATCATGAGTACGCGGTTGTTTTTTCCCGGTCAAAAGTCTTGAAAAAACCGGGAACAGCGCCCACAACCGCTGGGGCTTAAACTGGGTAAACGCGTTTGTTTCGAGAAACATGGTTTTCCTCTTTTTTTAGATTTCGGGCGATAGCGATCAGGATGGCCTTTTGTGGCGGGCTGGCCAGCATCTGGCGGTAAGGCGTCGTGACCTTTAGCCATTGCCATGCCCGTTTCAGATCGTCTTCGCTCAGATCGCTCATATAACGATACGGCTGGTCAAAATGCCGCGCCGGCGTGAGATTTCTAGCGCATGCGAGACGGACTTTTCGAGCCGGTAAATCGCATGCACATGTTCTTCTTCCGCGACTGTCAGCGGTGCGCCGTTTTCCAATTTTGCGATCAGCTGGTCACAGCAGACCTTGGCGTCATACGTCGAGGCGATACCTCTTGTTTCGTCGGCAATCATTTTTCCTCCCGCATGGCCAGTTTGACCGGTTTGTCCTGGCTGATGGTCTGGATATGTGCTGCCCGGATGGCATCCTCTCTTTCGATCCGGTTGTCATCGCCGACGATGTATCCTGCCCCGAAAATCGCCAGTCCGACCAGCGTCAGAAACCAGGGGCTTTTGTGGTAGTCGAGTTTTTTCATTTTTTTGCCATTTCGCGCCGTGTTATTTTATGTATTTTTATGTTATTTCAGAAAAATACATATTGCAACACATGGCATGTTATTTTTGGTGTAGAAATTTGCGATTTCTTAATATTTTTTGCGGTGGTTCGTTGCGGGATTTGTGATCTTTGATTTTCCGCAAAGTGATATGCTGTTGCAAAAATGACAATACAAATCAAGTTCTTTGACGGAGATTGGGATGGAAAAAGAAAGAGGGGTATCGATGCTGCTTGATGCGATAAAGGATTTGACGGCGAGCGATATCAAATCGCTGACCGCCATTGCAAAAGTGTGGGGAAAAAGGAGAAGAAAAGAAAAAATGGAATCAGGTCATTTTTCTTCGATTACGGAATCTTCATTGGCCAAGGAATATGCTGCTTCGAGCAGCCCTATTTTCTTTTCTTCTGAGATTTCGCGGAAATAACCGACGAGTTTCATTTCATCGTCAGTCAGTCTGGCAAGATGTTCGAAGTGCACGCGTCTGTCCATCCATCCTTTTTGTTTCCCGAGCGACTCCTCCAGTCGTCTGGCGATAACATCGCCCATGTTTCGTGATCCATTCAGGATGTCGTAAATAACGCCTCTGTGCTCGCCATACTGGTCAGCAAATTCTGACACCCGCTTGAAGCGGCTCTCTTCGATCAGCCGTTTCAAATTTACTTGCCGGATTGCGAACAATGGATTGATGTCTTTGGTCATGTTCACATTGTACATATATGATGTTTTTTGCAAATAACAAAAAATAACTTGACTTTTTTTAACGACTTCGCCAAATTAAGTAACATAAAATTACTTTTGTACTATGGATAAAGAGGTCGTTAAATTCTTGAGGTCGTTTGACCTGGTCGATGCATACCGGTTTCGGACGGAGTCAGGGCGTCCTGTCAAAAGCGTAATCACTAACTGTGGTTACAGGGGGTACCTGATTGATCCGAAATCGGCGGCGGTTATCGAGGCCATGTCAAAAGGACGGTTTACCCGTGAGATGCTCAGGCCCGATGATTATTGGCTTATCTGGCCGGAGCTTGCCAAAAACGCATCAACTGATACGGAGTCTAAACATGACGTCTGATGTTGTCATGCAGATTGATTCGCACGATGATGGCAGGACGCTGATCGCTGCCTTGTTGTATCACATCAATCGCTGGAGGAGAGCGCAGAATTGGAGCCGCGAAACGACAGCGCAGGTTATTGTCGAAGCACACGTCGCTATTCGCGGTCCTTCTGCGACCGGTATCCATTTCGACGGAACTCATCCGGATGCCTATACCCGCCAGAAAAATGCGGCGGACAGGATTTTCAGGTGGCTGGATGACAGCAGTAAGGATAATAACCTGTTGCCTGCCAATTTCATCCCATCCATTCTGGCTGCCATGCCCATCAATATCCGGACGGCAGCATTAAACGATATTTTCAGGCCGATAGGCATGACCGTCATGCCTATCGCCGTCCAGCATGGCGAGATCGATACAGCAAGCATGTTCAAGTCTTTGCTCAAGGAGCAAAGCGAGGCACAGATGGCGATGGCTGATCTGCTGGATGGTGCTACTCGCGATGAGCTGATACGGGTATGTGATGAGTTGACGGACGTAATAAACGTTGCAACCGACTTCAGGATGCGGTTCGAATCAGTCCTTAAATCAGGAGGGGAAAATGACCGGAAAGATTAGAGCGGGCAAGACTCCATCGAAAACCATGTCCGGCCATCCCCGGGTGGCGCCTGGTATGACGCTAACGGAGGCTGTGCGCCGGGTTTTCGTCTGTCAATCCAGACGGCCGGGAAAATATGGCCTTTTTTCCGTTTCCGGCGGCCTGACAATCTGCCATGCCGAGAGTGCTCGTTTCGGACTGTTACGAAAAAAACGTCCGGAATCATTGATTGGTGTTTATGACAGGAAAGTCCGGATTACCGATCTGGTCGATGACCTTAAGTGTTTTTTCTCGGACGAAAATGAGCAGTAAAAAGCGTAACAAAAAGTATCGCCCCAAAGACCCGATGGCCGTCAGATTACGGGCCATGCCATGGGAATTTACTCGTGTCATGGCGCCCTTGCGCGAGTTTTTGGATGAGCTGAAAAATGAGGGGACGATCTCGATGGTTGACGGTCGTCCGGCGTTTGTCGATCAGTTGTATGGTGAGGTGTATCCGCTGGTGCCGGCAGCCAACGGTTTTATCGGCGCGCTGGAAATCTGGGAGCGCCGCAAGGGCATCGACATGCATCTGACACCACTCAAACAGCTGGTCAAACGCATCGAGTACGACGCGCCGGTCACGGAAAAAGAGCTGGACTCTGCCGAAGACAGTTACCGGGCGATCTGGCGTGCGGTTGGCGATATGACACTGGGTGAGACCGTCGAGCTGGCAAGGGATTTTGACATACAGGTTAATTTGGAGAGGATGACAGCATGAACGAAACGGGAAGAATACAGGACTGTATTTATTGTCACTCGCTGGCAGGTTTACGGAAATGCTCAAACGGAGGGTGGCGATTCGGCTGTCTGAATTATGGATGCGACCGGAAACCGCACTTTTTTGTTGTCACGTCCGATAAAAATTCTTGTCGCAAGGTTTTTGACCGGATCATCAATCTGTGGAACAGCGGCGACTTTGTGAGCGGGAACCTGTATGTCTTTGATGAAAAGAAACAGCAGGAGCCGGAACCGCACATTTACAGGACCGAACTGGCTGCCTGGCTGGACGGCCGGATGATCCAGTATCGCAACACAAAAGGTGGTGACTGGACAGATTACGACAAAACGGACAGAGTGCCTAAAGTGGATAGCCCGAAATGGGAGTGGCGGGTGAAACCGGAACGGAAGGTGCTGTATAGCCGGCTGGCCGGGAAGGATATCCGCGGAAATCTGTTGCTGGTGATCGATATGGCCAGCGAAAAAATGAGGGATGACGATAACGTCAAAATGACGTTTTACGGCACCAAGCTGGTTGGCGTCGAACTGCTGGCCAAAGACCGTGACAATGACAGTATCTACGATTAAGGCGGATGACCATGTTATTCATCCGCCCTGTTTATGATGAGTTACAACAAAATGATTACAGACGGGATTGCTGCTTGAGCCATTCCCGCGTTGCATCGTTCAGGCGCGTCTGCCAGCCTTTTCCCATTGCCCGCAATGCTGTGATCACGTCTTCGTCCAGCCGGATAGTGGTCGGTATTTTGGTCGGCTTTTTCTGCGGGCCACGATGCCGACGTTTCATTTCTTCTTGCAATTCGGAAAAAGACATGGCAGTCCGGAAATCTTCTTTTGTCCATTCCGGATTTTCGTCGTCAATCATTTCAGGATTGGGTTTCTTGTTCATACTGTGTTACCTCCCGTTTGTTTGCTTTCCGGAAACTGATGACCCGGATGGCATCTTCATTGATCCACTTGTAAACAAGGACATATACTCGATTGCCGATTTTTCCGAATGCCCGGATTCTGGTTTCGCCATAATCTTTTCGGTCGTCAATCTGATACGCTGCTGTGGCGAAATCAAACTCATGCACCTTTTCAAAGGACAGTCCGCGTTCACGGATGTTCTTTTCGTTCTTGTTTGGGTCGTATTCAATTTCCATAAATCAAATTGTACATACATTGAAAACAAATGTCAAGCAAATTGTAAGTACAATTTTGTTCTCTTGACACTCGAACGAAAAAACCGCTATGCTGTTCGTGCACCGGAAAAAGACGGTGCCGGGCTTGGTCGCCCGAATGGTACAGGCGGACAGCCGCCAGCCGAGCGGTTTTTTCGTGTCCGTAACATGGCGCCTTCTATGGGCGGCCATGCGGGAGGCCGCAAGGCCTGCCGGCACCTGTATCCCGGTCGACCAACCCGCATGGTCTCGCCCACCCTCTTGGTCGGGGGTGAGCGGATGAATAATCCACGATACAGGAGGCAATCTTATGAGTGATTTGTCGCATCAAAAAGACTTGTCAAGCGCTGACAAGCTGCGAATACATATTCGTGCGACATTTTTGACCAATAAATATCGCAGTCAGATCACGACGCAATTGATGGCTGATTGTCTGGCCGGAAAAGTCGATGATATCTTTGCGTGGTACCCTGATAAAACAGGTCGCCCGGATCGGTATCATTATCCGGGTGACTGGTTTTTCTGCGACGAGCCTTATCCTCTGACAGGCGATATATTGAGCCTGGCACAACTGTCATCTCCCGTTTTTCGTTCCGCGCTGCGCGACCTGCTCGAGTCGCTCAAAGATGACGGACATGATGTCAGCGCGTGCGAGATTGAGCTGTCATCTTTGCAACATATCATTTGCCACTTCCGGCGTGCCGCCGATCGACTCCTTGCTGGTGTTATCGACCTGCGAAACGGCAAATATGATCAGGAGGAGGAAAAATGAATAATCTGACCTCCATCATCGACCAGATGATCGCATGCGGTTTGCCAATGCTGCCGTCCGGCCATCCGGTACTGGACGGACGGATACACCGTTTCGGCCCCCGCAAAAAAGCCTGGTATGCCTTGCGCGAGTGGAGTCTTAAGTCGGGCCGCTGTGTCGTAACCGGCGGTTTCGGGATTTGGCAAGGCGAAAACAACAACGCCATCCCGGTCAAGATCGACTGGCAGGGCATATCCGCGGAAGAGCGCGAGCAGGTCGCCAGACAGCAGCGCGAGCTGGAGGCACACGAGCAGGCCAAGCGCAAGAAACTGGCCGACTTTGCGGCCAACCGGGCCAAAATGCAATGGGATGCCGTCCAGCCGGATAACGGGGCCGTATCCCCCTATTTGCAGCGCAAACAGGTCGATGCGGAAAACGTCCGGATCCAGCCGGACGGTACCCTGCTGGTCCCGATGTACCACTACAATCAGGACGGCGCTAAACTGGCCGGATTACAGAAAATTTCCCCGGATGGCACCAAGCTGTTTAATCGGGGCATGGACAAGGCCGGTACGGCGATGATTCTGGGGGATATTCCCCCGTCCCCCCGATTGATCATGATCGGAGAAGGATATGCGACGATGGAAAGCGTCCGCATGGCTACCGGCAGAAAATGGCCGGCTGTCGTGGCATTTGACTGCGGCAACCTGCTGCCGGTCGCGAAATGGTTGAGACAGCGCTATCCCGATACCCATCTGCTCTTTGTTGCCGATGACGATTACCGGATAGAGGAGCGTTACCGGAAATATATTGCGGACAATTTCAGTCCGGATGCCATCCCGGCGCTGACCGACACGGAAAACCGTCTGACCGACATGTCTGGCCAGCCGGTCAGCATCACGGCAGGCTGGAAAAAAGACGAGTACGGCGACCGGTACATCATCGCCGATATCGTCCACAACCGGCGGGGCCGCCGGCAGACCTTCCGCAATGCCGGCATATACAGTGCCCGTCATGCGGCGGCCGAAACCGGCAATGCGTCGCTTGTCTGGCCGGTATTTGTCGATCGCGCCCAGAATCTCTGGACAGACTTTAACGATCTGCATGTCAACGAGGCGCTGGAGGTTGTCTCAAAGCAGCTCCACAAGGCCATCGATTCGGCCCTGTCGAACAAAACGGACAGGACACCCCCGAAGGAAGGAAAAGCCTCCGCTCTGCAGGCGGGGGGAAGGGGACCGCGCGGGCGGAAACCGAAAGAACGGGGAAATCAGTTCTGGGACAAGGTCAACCATCTGCTGCAAAACTTTGTCCTGATATACGGTACCGACGAAGTGTATGACCGCCACAAAAGCATCATCCTGAAAGTGCAGTCCCTGCGTATCGCTTACGGCAACGATGCCGTGAAATTCTGGCTCAACAATGGCGAGCGCCAGATGGTGGACCGGGATAATGTCGTATTCGACCCGGCTCAGACCGTCAGTCCGGAAACGCACGTCAATTTGTTTCACGGCTGGACTGTCACGCCGAAACCCGGATCCTGCCGGCAGATCATCATGCTGCTGGAGCATCTCTGCAATGATGAGCAGACCGTCGTGGACTGGATCCTCAAATGGATTGCCTATCCGCTCAAAAATCCGGGCGCCAAGATGAGGACGTCGATCCTCATGCATGGCGATGAGGGTTCCGGGAAAAACCTTTTCTGGGAAAACATCGTCTGCCAGTTGTATGGCGAGTACGGATGCGTGGTCGGCAACGATGAAATCGAGTCGCAATACAACGAGTGGGTGTCCCGCAAGCTGTTTATCGTGGCCGATGAGGTCGTTACCCGCGCCGAATTGCGTAATCAGAAAAACAAGCTCAAACGCCTGATTACCGGCGATACGGTACAGGTCAATCCCAAGCACCTCAACGCACGGGTCGAGTCGAACCGTATGAACATCGTTTTTCTGTCAAATGAGTTGCAGCCCCTGATACTGGACCCGTCCGACAGGCGGTATCTCGTCATCTGGACGCCGCCGAAAATGGAGAAACAGTTTTATATCGACGCGGCAGCGGAAGCCCGAAACGGCGGGATCGAGGCGTTTTACCACTACCTGTTAAATGACGTCGATCTGGACGGATTTTCCGAGCATTCCGATCCGCCGGTAACCGACGCCAAACGGGACCTGATCAGTCTGGGCATGTCGTCACCAGAACGGTTTTATATGGAGTGGTCGAGGGGTTTCCTGCCCCTTCCGTTTATATCCTGTTCCGCTCAGCAGTTGTATTCGGGATTCCAGCGATGGTGCAACTTATCGGGTGAGCGGTATTACCCGTCTCAAACCAACTTCGGCCGGGCGATATCCCGGATCGGACGCGGACAGATCAAAAAGGGAGCGGTCAAGTATGAGTACCAGAGCGACGTCAAGCAGCGGATTGTGTACATGGTCGGAAAAAATCCAGAGAACAAGACAAAAAGCCAGTGGATTGAGGACGCCAGTGCCCTGTTTGACAGTCATTTGCAAAAGTATCGGGGCTTTGCGCGAGCGAACAACGAGTGATGTGGACAGTTGTGTGGACGGTTTGTTGACAGTCATGTTGACAGTTCAGGCCGCGCCGTTATTGGGTTTGTGGACAGTTTGACAGTTTGCGCGCGCACGCACGCGCGTAAATAAAAAACAAAATACTGTTCCGGACAAACAGAAACAATTTTTTTCGTGTGCATGTAAAAAAAACTGTCAACACTGTCAACATCACAAAATTCATAAAATAAAACAATGACTTATAAAACATAAACTATCCACATAACTGTCAATAAACTATCCACATAACTGTCAACATCATGGGAAAAAGCGAAAAAAACAGGAAAAAAGGGTACTTAAGAGAAAAAATGCCCGATATCGCTGATTTCATCGACCGGTTGCGGGAAACGTTTGGAGAGGAGCAGGTCAACGACACCATCCGGCGCGGCATGGCAGGCGAACCGG
>ERZ1034917.414-NODE-414-length-39500-cov-12.866548_pt1 | contig 39500 bp, 65 predicted proteins | sample MGYA00520605_ERZ1034917 | MGnify/ENA primary metagenome ERZ1034917 (study PRJEB33766, sample SAMN09781784) | gut metagenome | biome: gut microbiome | host: Homo sapiens | place: Madagascar | study: EMG produced TPA metagenomics assembly of the PRJNA485056 data... | reverse complement strand
CTCTGCATTGCTTACCTCCTCAATAATGTATGGTTGGCGGTAGCCACCCCCCCCCCACTGTTGATTGTCGGTGCCAATCCTCTTTGATCGTACACTCTGCCAACTGAGGGATTTGCCCATGCAGATGCATCAGCACAGATATTTCCAATCTGTATTATCTCGTTCATCTTGTTTCTCACCTTCCACAACCATATCCCATTGGTGCCTATCTAGTGAGCCTCTGCCCCCCCCTCTAACAGTGTTTGATACTTCTTTCTTCAGCCTTCCTGATTCCATCAGCTCTATGATCAATTTATCTGCCTTTTCAGAATCCACATAATATGATTCATCCACTTCAGGCTCCAAATAATCAGCCATTGTTTTGGTGAGTGGCATTGGTTCCGGGAACTCATATGAATAATCTCCCAGGATCGATACCATAAAAGCTCTTTGCCTATTCTGAGCTACTCCATAATCTTTTGCGTTGAGTATCTGTGCATAGTTTTTATATCCTTTGCTTTCCAAAAACTGCTGCCATGCCAGGAAATTGTGCATATTCTTCTTCTGCATTACCTGAGGCACATTCTCCATCAATAACACCTGAGGGAGCTCATCCATCTCTCCCAGGAGCCGCTCAACCTCCCACAGCATTCCTGATCTTGTTCCTGATCCTTTATCCATGCCGGCCATTTTCCCTGCTACTGAGAGATCCTGGCATGGAAATGAGTATGTAAGAATATAGGTGTATTTGTCTGTGTCAACCACTTTCAAATCACTTCCTACTGCTGCCACTATGTTCACAATGTTTTTTGTTGCCCTTATGTTGTTATAGGTTTCTCTGAGCCACTTTTCAGGCTTCTTCTGAATCTGTTCCAGCTTCATTGGCTCTTTGCCATCATTGGATATTCCCAACTCATGCAGAATGCTGATCAATTCCTCTTTTGTTTTACCCTCACTGTAATCTGTCATATCATCAGCAAAGTGAATTGCCTTGTATGAAGCAAATGCCTGCACCCACCATTCACAGATGAGGTATTTTTCAAAGTTTGCTCCAATGTTTCTGAGTGCCATTGCCTGAGATCCAATCCCAGCAAATAACTCTATCAGCCTGATTGGCTTTTCAATTGTTAATTGTTCCATTGACTTATCCTCCTTACATTTTTGGCCCTCTGAATATCACCAGCATGGATGGAAATGGTGCACCGGTTGATGCTCCACCAAACTTCAGGCGGCCTCTTACAAATCTCACCTCTGCTCTGTGCAGGATGTAATCATGAAAATACTTTGTGTCTGTCCTGGCCGGTATAAGCATAACAACCAGGGTATTCTCCTTGTGGCCCTCTTCATAGCATTTCTGCACCCAATCTGAAATCTCTTTGCCATATGGAGGATTGCAGAATACCCGGAACCCCCCCCCAATCCTGAATGAGCCCATTTTGCTCTCTTGTGAAATACTTCTCACATTTATGGTTATCTTCACCAGCACACGGATCCAAGTTGAATGCAAATTCTTTGTTGAGCTCATCAAAAAACTCCTGAGGAGTGGCCCATTGATCTGTTTTGCTGCTATACATAACATCCAAATTAGCCATTATTCGCCCTCCTCTGCAAAATCAAATATGTGAGCTCCCTGCTCCGGGCCGGTAAATACATACACACCGCCCTTTGGTATTCCAAAGAGGCCATATGCAGCCCAATTGCATCCTGAGGAATCTCCTTTCTTTGGTGAGCCCTTCCCGGTGTATCTTCCCAGGCATTCCTCATATGCACAGTTTGCTGGATCTTTTGCTCCTGCTTCCTTGAATTCCTCTACTGCTGCCACATGGCCGCACATAGGGCACTTGAATTTCCATTTGAGAATATCTTTCCCAAATCTTCTCTCCCCTTCAGCCTTCCAGGCTTCCAGGCTTTCATACACCTTTTCTCCGCTCTCATCATCAAATGTGATTGAGCGGCCTTTTCCAATATTCATGGTTCTTTTCATTGGCTTATCCTCCATTTTCTTTTTATTTCATCCAGGTTTCCACAATTACCGGATCATCCCCTTTACTCCTGGGGATAAGCATTGAGAAGCCTGCTGCCTTTATGTCCTCTCTGAGCTTTTCTGTTGTGTTTCTGTATATCGCTGTGTTGGTAGGATGGCACCCAGCCCCTTCCCATATTCTACACAGCTTCAGCTCAGGAAAATCCTTTGGCGAATCATAGATCACTGCCATTGGTATCTTGATTCTTGACATATCCACCTGGGTGAGTGAATCAACAAATATTGTGCTATTCATCTGTACCTCCTAAAAAATCATCAATGCTCATCTGTCCGGCCATATTATCTGTGCACTTCTTATGCCTTGGCTGATAGCCCTTTTCATTCTCTCCATAGGCATCTATGCCATTGAGATCATAGAATGGGCAATAGTTTGTGGTTTTGGCCAGGTGTTCCGGGATCTCCTTCTTCTTTTCCTGGCAGTATGCCACATCACCCACAACCAGGTTGCTGCAATATCTGCAATACTGTGCCATTCAACCACCTCACAAATAATTCTTGCCAAACTCAGCCATCCATTCATCATGGCTATACTTGGCTTCAAATGCTCCCTGAGCTACCTGCTGAAGATGCAGATCCACCTCTTTATTGGCATGTGGAGCTTCCGGGCCATATTCATGGTGCCTCTCCTGGCATACATAGGCCCACAATCCATAGTGCTCTGCCTTTTTTCTCATTGGGCCATGTATAAAATGGTGCTTATGTAGTCCGGTGTGCTTCAGCTCTCCAAAATAGCCAATCCTCTCAGCCTCTTCTCTGCACAGAAAACACTCCCGGCTGAGCTTATCTGTATGCTTCTGTATGATGCTCTTTGCCATATAGTGCCTCCAATTCTCCTCTTATAGCTTCATGTACTGCTGCCGCCTGATCTTCACCATAGATCACACTCATATCCATAATCTCAACCGGTATCTCCAACTCCCAGGCTCTTTTTATCTCTGCCTTCATACCTTCAGAGATCCCGCTGCACACCAGGAGCACATCACAATCCTCCAAAAGGTGCAATCCCAATTCCAGGCCGGCTGTTCTCTGTGAAGGCACCTCATCATTGAGTACCTCATGATAAAATACATGTGGGCATATTGGTGTATATCCTCCTTCAATCAGGCACATACAAAACATTTTTGCCAATTCCAAATTGGTTTCCTTGTTTCCTCTTGTTCCGTACTTGGAGCACACATACACTCTCTTCCCGGCTCCATCATTCATCAATATTCCTCTCAGCTCTTTTCTTGCTTCATTTGCGTTCATTGCTTTCTCCTTTCTACCAGCATGTTCTTACTATGCACTCATCAAATGCATCATCCTCATCAGGATCCGCATATGCTATCTGCACATTCTGCCCGGCTCTTACCCCGGCAACAATCTGATGGATCTCTGTGAGGCTCCTGAAGTTATCTGATAAGCAATCCATCAGATCATCTGCAATCTGCTCTGCTGCCTCATTTATCTCATCATTGCTCATGTGCTTCATATTCTGCCGGGCTGATTCTTTGATCCGGTTCCTGAGCTCTTTCCACTCTTCCATCTCGCTTCCTCCTTCTTCAGCTCTGCATCCATCACATTGCTATAATCATGGTGACCGCTGCACAAACTGTATGCATGTGGCCGGCTTGTCTCAATCAGCATCTCCCACAGCTCTTTGTTCTTCACATACTTGCCTTTGGCATTCTTCCAACCATTTTTCTCCCACTGAATATGCCAGCAATTTCTCACTGTGTTCAAAATGCTCTCGCATTGAGTAAATACTGAGGCTGAGCACGATTTTTTCAGGATGAAAAAGGCATTGATCATTGCCATCAGATTGCCTCTAATCTCGGTGCCATTTTCCAGGTGAACAAATCCCTGCCTGGTTACCGGCTCATCTCCTTTCATGTACTCAACCAGCCACATGGCAACTCCATCTCTTTTTGCCGGGCCCTTCCAGGTCGATTCTATGAATATTCTCACATTCAACTGCTGCCACCTCCCGGATCCAATCTCTTGATTGTGTAGTGCTGATATGGGTAACCGGTTACCGGGTTCTCTCCGTTTATCAGAGAATTCTTATCCACATACCAACCTCTTGGAGCTTTCGGTTCTGATCTCCATCTCTTTCTGTGAATGATCTCTCTCTTTGGCTCCGGCACAACCAAATTCCTGCTCCTGGAATATGAGCATCCTTCCTGCTCTTCCTTTGTCTCTTTTTTTACTATGTACTCAGCCAGGCTCTCAAATTCTCCCTCCTCATACAGAGGGTTGAATGTTGGGCGGCCATACTTCCACTTCTTAGCCACCAGCCTGGTTGTATTCAGCTCAGGTATATCCTCAATGATCAGATGGTGATGGCAGGCTCCCTGCTTTCCCCTCTCTGTCACATAGATATACTTGAATTCATATCCTGCCTTCTTGTATATCCTTCTCATGGCATCCAGGAATCTTTGTAACTGTTTTTTGGCTTCAGCAAAGCTCCCCGGTCTTTTATCCTTCATGTATGAGAGAATCAAATGCCAATCACCCTCCTTGAAGTTTGCTATGATCAATCTCTGCACCCTCTTCTCTCGGTTGGTCTTATTCTGTCTCTCTATATCTTCAGGTGTTCTCTTTCTCTTTGGTGCCCTTGGTCTGCCAGGTGCTCCATAGTTCCCTGGGTAGTATTTTTCTATCTGTCTCACCCTGCCCAGGTCATACTCTTTTCTAACATACATATATAGTGCATCACTCCCTAACTTTAATATCCTTATCAAGTGATTAAAAAGGGCTTGAACCCCTTTATTTTTCCAGGGTTTTGCCCTGGCTTTCCTTGACATTTCAGCCCTTCTGTGATACACTATTTATAGGTATGATTGTGTTCACATGTGAGCATAACCTGGGAGCTGATCTGAGCAATCAGCTCCTTTTTTCTTTTCTAAAAATCTTCATCATCAAATTCATCCTCATACTCAAAATCAATTCCATAATAATCTGCCAGCCGGCCTCCCATGGATAACATCAAGCATGAGATGATCAGCCCTGCTGCCACAACTCTCAGGTCGTTATCCGGGCCATCAATGGCAGATGCAAAGATCAGCATCCCAATGAAGCCAGCTCCCATGATGAATGTGATGATTTTCTCTCTTATCACTTCCATAGAGCCTCCTATACTGCTGCAAGTACCTTCTCCGGTACCATCTCAGCTCTCGGAATCACCTTCTCCTGCTGCTCAATCCTTTTCTTGGCCACTTTGATGCAGGCTTTGGTGAATCTCTCCTCATACCCTTCAGAGAGCACCACCTTCACCTTAATATCCTTCTTCATGAAGCAATCACCGCCTTCTCCATCTTGTCTCTGATCTGCAAGCCAATCATGATGCCTTTTACCTGGTACTTGTCCGCTGCGTTCAGCTTGGAGTACATTTCAGCAAATTCTCTTGCATCTCTCATTTCATCAGTTTCCTTCTTGATTTCCTTATTCTTTGCCATAGTGTTTCATCTCCTTTCTATGTTCGCCATATGTCAGCATGGATCTCTCATCTCAATCATTGGATTTATACTTTTATCTTGCATACCTTCCATCATCTGAAACATTCTTGCAATCCGCTGTTTCTCCTCAATCGTGTATTCTTTATCATCAGATCTGTCATTAAGATCAAATATCTTGTGCTTTTGAATAAATGCATCTTGAAACAACTCTAATTCCTCATAATATAGGCTTTTGTAAAATTCAAATTCTACCTGAAGCTGCAACCCTTCGGCCCTGGTGCAGTTGATTCCATATATCGACTTACTCCCTTTTCCGTATCTGTATCTATAGGTTTTGTTGGCATATTCCAAGCCGAACATTTTATAAAACAATTGCCTCAGGAGCTTTTTCTCCCATTTCCCTTTGAAATAGAACTCAAACTCTTCTTCTTTGTCCTCCAGGAGCTCCTCTTCCTCAATTCCATATTTCTTGATGAGCTCTTTCAGCTTTCTCTCTGCTCCCTCTTTTTCTCCACCTACTCCTCTTTCTGCAAGGGCTTGCAATTTTTTCAGGAGTTCCCTCTGCTTGTCCGTCATTTGAGCACCTCCTTCAGGATTTTATCTATGATCCTCAGGCAGCCTTCTTCATCATGAGCCTTCAGCAAATCACTTCCAATTATTGCATCCAGGATTGCCTTGGATTTGCTTCTGACGCCTCGATCTTCAATATGTTTTTCCAATAATTCATAGCCACACTCCGGGCAATACTGCATGAGCGGTGATACTTTATTGCATACTGGGCATTTTTCTCCTTCTTCCACCTTGTAGAGTTCCCATGCATCTCCCTTCTTCTCCTCTTCGGATAGATACCATCCAACACCGCATGTGGCTTCTGTCGCATTCAGTATCATCACATAATGGCCCTGAAGCCTCCAATCATACCTAATTGCATCTATCACCTCATCAAGATTCAGCTTTCCCCGGTTCTTCTGAACCAGGAGGAGGCTGTTTCCATAAATATCTTCATCCCATTGTGTGCTAATCTTCCCGCTCATTTGGCATCTCACCTCCTGCCTTCACTTTTTCCATTTGCTTCCGTATCCGTTCAACCTCAGCTATTGCTTTTTGAAGCTCCCATTCCTTCACTCTCATATAATCTGCCCTGGCTTCCATATCTTTGAAGATACTCATGCCAAAATTCTCATACAAATATGCAACCTGCTTCTTTCCTTCAGTTTCACTGATTGATGGATGAAATGTGTATACATACTCAATCGCTTTGTATTCTTGTTCTGTTGGCATTGGCATGCAGAGCATGCATCCTTGTGCCTGAATTTCTTTCAGGTTGGTTTCAAATTCTTCTCTTGTCATGGCTTATCCCTCCATTTCTGTTGTATAATCTTCTTACAAGGCACTGCCATGCCTGAGTTTGTAAGAAGGGAGAATACTATGAAACGCATTTATGCAAACCTGCTTGGTGAGTGGGTTGATATTACTGAAGATGGCACTGTTGAAGATCATCAGGATCCTTCTACTTATTTCCAGGAAAACCTTGTATATGAACCTGGTTCCAAAGTAGCCAAATGTTTTGAGTACGATTACATCAACATTCAATACCATGGCCGCAATTATCGCATTCACTCATCTATGATTCAGATTGTTTCACAGTAAATCTGAAAATTCTTTGAGCTTTTCAGAGGTTGCAATCACTGCTCTATTTTTTGTGGTTGTGATCTCTGCCTCAAAGCTTCTCTCCACTGCATTGCATATATTTCTCCATTCCAAATATGTAATGCCCTGAAGTGCTTCAAATATCTGTTCCTTCTTTTCCGGTTTCAATTTGCACCTCCTTTTTGTTGCTCTGTTGTATTCCTTTTGTGCGTTGCACCATTATAATACGACATTGCACCATGTAAGTCAATAGTTTCTTGCAGAAAAATGTTGCATTGTCACATTTTTAATGTTATATTGTAGCCAGGAGGTGAATTTTGATGAGTATTGGAAAGAGAATCAAAGAGCTCCGAAAAGAATATCTACATATGAATCAAACAGATTTCGGTGCTCCTCTCGGATTGACATATTCAGCTATTGGCGGATATGAAAAAGAGATCCGCAATGTTTCTGATGCTTCCATTTTGGCAATATGCAGGGAGTATGGTGTAAGTGAGCAATGGCTCAGAGATGGTGTTGGTGAGGTGTTTGTCTCCGGTTCGGTTGCTCCCTCTATCATTTCAGATCTTACTCAGGAATATGATCTTGATGATTTTGATCAGGCTCTTGTATCTGAATACTTAAAGCTGGATAAACAAACCAGGGCGGCTATAAAGAGCTACATAAGGAAGGTTATTGATGCAGAGAATGCTTCCATTGAGAAGGAAGTAGATGCATATAGAGAAGAGCTGAAGGCAGAAAAAAGGGAAACCTCATCAGCCTCAGACATTGGAAACGCAAAAGAGGCATAGAATAGGAGGTTTGTATGAATATTGTTGAGAAATATCTTTCAGAGCACTTCCGGTTTCATATTCCTGATTCCTTTAGTGTTCCAAGATGGCATAGGAACTATTGGGATTTTAATGCTGCCCAATTATCAGAGGTAACCTCTGATTGGTCTGTGGTTCCTTGTTCCACTCAGCCGCTTTCAAGCAGCATGTGTGGAGAGTTTGTTTTGAGAGGTGGCATAGCCAGGAGCCCTCACCTTGGCACTCCAAATTGGAGTGATGGTGTTATCCCTGCCTTTGCTTTTACTCTTCATTAAATAAAAAAGCCCCGGCTTCAGCCAGGGCCCTCCATGAGTTATGCTCATGTAATCTCGCAAATTATATTATAGCATAGCTCCCGGAGTATTTCATTATGTTCCGGGCATTTTTATGCCCATTTTTAGGAGGATGCTATATGAATTTTGGTATTTACGGAAGAAAATCATATTTTGTTGATACCTCAGAGAGCACTCAGATGCAGTTTGATGTATGTAAGGAACACATCAGACTTCATTTCCCTGAGGAGGAGATCTCTTCCATCACTCTGTATGAGGATGATGGATATGTGAGATCTGATATGGATAGGCCAGGCATGAACCAACTGAAGGAAGATATTGCTGCCGGGCTTATTGATTGTGTAATCATCTATAAAATTGATCGTATATGCTGTGATATGATGGATTTTTGTGTGTTCTATTCTTTCCTGAAGGAGCATGAGATCAAATTCATCACAGTGAAGGATGGCATTGATACAACCACTCCTCTTGGAGAGGCCATGATGTATCTTGCTGTTATTTTCTCCGGCCTGGAAGTTCGTACCGATTCACTCAGAATCACCGATAATATGAACCACCTGGCAGAGAGTGGATTTTGGTGTGGAGGCAGGGCTCCGATTGGGTACAATATCACAACTGTGGATCTTGGCCCTAAATCTCACAAAACATTGGAATTCAACCAGGAAGAGATTGATTATAAGAATAACCTGATCAGGATCTTCCTGGATAATAACTTTTCACTTCAGAACATGGAGACATACTGCAAGAACAATGGGCTCACCACCCTCAATGGCAAATTCTTATCCACAACTCAATTATATTCCATGTTCACCTCTCCTCACTGTGTTGAGGATACTGCTGCCATGTATGATTATTTTGAAGCTAAGGGATGCCAAATGACTTCACCCAGGGAGGAATGGGATGGCTCTCATGGTATCATCATTTATGGCCGGACTATGGAAAAGAAGGTGAATGGCAAGAAAAAGCACCAGCTTGCTCCTCCTGAGAATTGGAGAGTGAGCATTGGGTACCATCTGCCATATATGAAGGCAGAGACATACTTCCAGCTTCAGGCTCAGTTTGGGCACAACATTTTCTCCAAAAAGCCAAAGTATGATCTCCCGCTCCTGAAGGGTTCCCTCCGGTGCAAATGTGGCCGCATGATGAGCATGAGCCGCAAAAAGAAGGTTGATGGTTCTGTTTCTACCTGGTACTACTGCCCAAAGAGAATGAGATCCGGTGTGGATGCATGTGATATGGGCCATATTAAATCAGATCTGCTGGATGAGAAGGTGCTGGATGTATTCAGGGAGATCAAACATGATCCCGCTGCTATCAGGAAATATGTGAAGGGCATTGATAAAAAGCCCAAAGATAACTCTGTGGCTCTCAGAACTAAAATGCAACAATGCCAGGATAAGATTGAAAAGCTCACTGCTGCCCTTGCCGCAAACTCTGAATCTGCTGCTGCCAAATATATTGTGAATGAAATTGAGAAATTAGATTGTGAATATAACAACCTGAAGAGAAAAGCCGCCAGCCAATCTGCTGAAGAGAGGAGAGCTGCTGTGAAATATAAGAATGCTATGGAAAAGAGGGATGAGATCATCCGCCTCCTTGATGATTTTGATAACTTTTCCGCTGATGAGAGGAATGCTATTGCCAGGGATGTACTGAAGGAATGCAAGTGGGATGGGGAAACTCTTTTTATTATGCTCTGATTTTCCCTTTTTTATTTTGATGCCCTCACCCCTCAGAATAATTCAGAGAAAATATACTAGACAAATTCACCGGCCAGGTATGTAATACTTGACCGGTTTTTTGTCTAGTCCATCATTTATGCTCTGATGTAGAGTGCAATTCCCTTCTGTGATGCCTCTGTGATGAGCTTATCCGCCTCTTCCTGGCTCTTTTCTGTCTGCACATAGATAAATCCGCCCTCAGATACATTCTTGAAGCCCTTGAAGCCCTCAGCTTCAATATTATCCTTCTTCTGCTTTGCTACCGCTGCACAGAATACTGAAAAAGCTCCTGCACATACTTTTACCATCTTTGTTTTAGCCTCTGCCATGGTTCTTCCTCCTTAAATTTTTTTACCATATTCTTCATCCAAAGCAATCCATCTGTTTCTATCCTTTTCCCCGGATTTTAATAAGCCCCACATTTTTGCTCCTGGGCCTTCTGATGTATCAACAATTGTGAATACATTTTCCCCGGTGTGCTCAGCACCTCCATTCTTTTTCCAATAATCATATGTGGTTCCCGGCCCTTTTCTGATTCTGAGATCAGGAATTGTTACCCGGAACTTAAAAGGAGCACCATCATCTTTGGTGCAAGGATAGATCTCATTGCCATCATTATCAAATACCTTGTATCCGCTGTTCTGCTTGCATAATTCAATGGCATTGTTCTGATTCTTGAATGCTCCGATCTGTGAGCCTGCATCTCCCCAGGTTTTTCTTACTCTGTAATATCCGGTGCCTGCTGTCTGCTGTTTCTGCTCCGGTGTTGCTTTGAATGATACATATTCAGGTATAGTTGTGATAAAGAGCCCGCTCTTTAACTGATACCACTTTTCATCTGCGGATATGCCAACCACAGTGAATGTGCCCTCATGTTCAACATGATCCACATACTTATCCAAAATACTTGGTGCTGTTCTTACATTAAGCCCATCATCACCGGTGTAAATAATCTTTACCGATCCGCTCAGAGGATTGATGGATTGTGAGCTTGTATCATCACTGCTGTTGTCTACCGGTGTGCTTGGTACTGTATCAACTGCCTGGCCTCCCATGGCCTTCTTAACATCCTTCCTGAACTGATCCATTGTGAGCCCAAATTTATCCCAAATATGCTCAACATCACCATGATTGCTTGCAATTCCTCTCTGATTTCCTTCATGGTGGGAGATAATTACACCATCCTCCAATGGATTCAGGCCAAAATCACTGCACCACTTTGCAAATACCTGCACAGCATTTGCATATGTAGCAAGAACATGCCTCTTTGTGTTGCTGCCATCTCCCAGCTCAATCCATGTGGCTCCTCCAACATATTTGATTGTGGCCGGTTCTGTCATTTCAAGAGATAAATGTGTATTGTTTACACTTCCATTCTTTCCGCTTGCACCATGCCATCCTCTTCTTGCCTTTTTTCTTTCAGGATATAGTGGTAGGCACTGAATTGCGTAATTTTCGCATCCGGTAACCGCATGCACACATGCTGCTGTTGATGTTTCCCAAATTTTAGCAAATACCTCCGGCTTTGGTTGTGGGCATCCTACACTATGCAGCATAGATCCTTTTACTGTGATTTCTGCACCGGTTCTATTGCATGGGCTATCCGCTGCAAGCTGTTCTCTGATTTCAATTCCCATTTTTGCATTCTCCTTTCCGTCATACTGTGTCAGTTTGTATTTCTCTATGATCGAGCAAACCTTTGACACATAATTTATATCTGTTGCATATCCTCCGGCTTTGATGATCCCAACTGCTTTTTTGTAATCTGTTTCATCTGCAATGCCTTTGTATCTGTGTTCTTTTCCATTCATTGCTCCCAATAGATACAATGAATGATCTCTCACACTTGTTTCTATGTTTGGATATGCCCTGAAATCTGCCTTGATAACATAAGTATTGCCGGATTCATCCTGCTCATTTGTGGTTTTGGTGTACTTTGATGTTCTATCCCATACACTTCCCCATGTATTGCTGCTCAGGGAGCATTTCATACCAAAATAATTGTTTGCCTTTTCGGCCAGCTCTGATGTTCCCCATGAGCTTTCAAGAATCGCCTGGGCAATTGTAACTGAGGCAAGAATCCCGCTCTCTTTCATATCACTCATTGCACATCCGCATATCTTTTGAATAAAATCCTGCTCTTTCATGTATCCTCCTATAAGTCTCTTTGATCATATTTTTTCTGCTCATCATCTGCTATGGCCAGCATAATAAACCCCAGGAGGCTCAATGGCCACATTATTGAGGCCAATATAAGAAATACCGGGAATATTACTATTCCCGGCTCTTCATGTGAGTTTCCTCTCTGTATGGATTTATGCACCGCCCTGCATAGTAGTATCATCCCCACTATGAAGCCCAGGGCTGCAATGATTATGTAGACCACAATCACCGCTCTCATTTAACCTCCGGCTTATAAAACCTTTTCCAAATCGTGATCAGGTACTCCCATCCTTTGCAGCACACAATGGCCACAATGAATGCAGCGAAAATCACCGCCACCAGGTAATACCATACAAATGCAATTCCCGCATATGAGATATATGCAAAGAATGCAATGATGCAGATCACCATTGAGAGTGCCAATACCTGCAAATCTGTTGGGATCTTCTTCAGGAATCCCACCTCTTTGGTGAATTCTGTGATCACTGAGATGAGTGTGCAGATAACTGCCACCGCCACAATGATCTGTGATGCATAATTCATAATAGTTTCCATGATTTCATTCCTCCTTTTATAGAAAATCATTTTTTGCCATGGCTTCCTTGAAGATCTCCATGATGTACTCATACTCTGCCTCATATACTCCATTCGGCTCCTTGGTCACTTCAATGATTGCCAGGTACTTCTTGTTTTGCTGGGCTATGTGGTTGAACTCTGCCTCTGAATGCTTCAAGCCCCGCTTGCATTCATTGTAAAAGCTGAATACCTCAGCCTTGATTGTGTCGGCAGTATCTATTGCCTGCTGTCTCTCAATCTCAGCCTGCTTCTTGCAGATCTCCTCATCACTCTTCTTCAAGTCTTTTATTTCCTCCATAACCTCCTCATTCATTTTCTTGCCTATCCACTTGAATAAGCTGCTCCATGGATTGATCTTGATCTTTGAAACTTCAACGAATGTGCCCAATCCTCCCAGGGCAACAACAATCCAGCCTAATATTGCTCCTATTGTCATTCCTTATCTCCTTCCTGGTGTTCTTTGGGCTTATCCACGCATAAAAAATTGCAGCCTGAGCATGGTTCCTGGCTATATGGTATGTAATAATTCACACACTCTCCACATTGGCCATAGCTCCTGCACTCAGTGCTGCACTCTTCTAAGGTTCTTTTGCAGTGCTTCAGAGCCTCATGCTGGCATATGAAATTGTTGGCCATACTTGGCTCCTCCTTGTACTTGTTCATTGTTTCAATGTATATCTCATTGAGTTTCTTTTTGAGGCCATCCGCTTTTGCCTGCATCAGTATTCCTCTGTATGATGCCATGCTCCTCTCAAATGCCTCTCTTGTGATCTGATTTGTGGCCAGGAGCATTGCGAGATGCTTCATTGCCCTCTTCATTCTCTTGGCTGTGCTCTTCTTGATTTTCTTATGTGTGCCCCAGGTCATAAAGCCCACAAAATCAATTCCTACATCCACCGGCCTGATTGCTGTTTTCTTGTTCAGATCCAACCTGAGCTCCTGGTGTATGAATTCCTCTATCTTCCTGCGGATCTCTTGCAGCTCCTTCTTGTCATTCCCTAATATGATCACATCATCCATGTATCTCACATAATAATGAATTTTAAGAACATGCTTACAGTATTGATCCAGCTCATTCAGATAGATATTTGCAAAGAGCTGGCTTGTGAGGTTCCCAATTGGCATCCCGGTTGTTGTGAGCCATTGCTCCCTGGGTAATTCATCCGGGCCATATCCTGCTGGCAGCCCAAATGGTTCCTTGCCATTGATAATCCTCTCCAATAGCCTCATGAGTTTCTCATCCTTGATTCTCTTGGCCAAAATCTTCAAAAGAATCTCATGATCCACTCTATAAAAGTATTTTGATATATCTAACTTCAGATAATACCATTTGCCTGGCTTTCTATGTACCTGCCTCAGCCAATATTGCAGCCTATTGGAGGCTCTGTGTGAACCTTTTCCAATTCTGCATCCATAACTATCCTCAATAAAGGTTTTATCATAGATCGGCATCAGCTTCTTATAGATTGCCCATTGCACCACTCTATCCTTGAAGTGTAGTGACATAACAAGCCTCTTCTTTGGTTCTCTCACGAAAAACCGGTGATATTCACCTACTTCATAGGTTTCATCTCTCAATTCCTTCTCTGTTTCAATCAAATTTCTTTCCAGGTTGTATGTATAGAGCCCTACATCATAGCGGCCTCTCTTTCCCTTCCTGGCTTTCAAATATGAATCATACAAATTCTGAAATGATGAGATCTCTTCAAATGTTCCTTCTTCTATTTGGTGCATCATAATTTTGCCATGTGTTACATTGCTGCATCCATGGCATCTCCTTTTCTTCCCTCAGGAATGGAAATGTGTTCCTTTAGCCTGCATTATGATCCTGATCCCTTAGGATGCAGTATTTTGCTAGAATGCAGGGCAGAGCGGAGCGGAAACCCACATTGTTGTTGGAATTCGAGCGAGGGTTGTTCAAGTTAGTATAGAACACACCAGCATTCGCACCATTGTTCCAATTGCCACCACGGATCGGAAGCCTAGAAAAACACAACACATTCCCAATGTATTTTTATTTTGCAGACTTTATCAGCCCGCCTATGATGCAGCCAACCTCATTGGCTGCCCTGCTCCATACTTCATATTGATGCCGGGATAGAGGTGGAGCTACCCTCTTCTTTGCTTCATCTTTGGCATCTCCCTGGTGATTAAAGTATTTATCATCAGCCGCCAATCTTATGAAATGCCTGAGTTCATCCAGCTCTGTATCTATTTCCTTCAGGGTTGTGGCCTTGTGATACTTCCTCTCAATCACAATGCTCAATTCCAGCAAATTTCCCATCTTTTCATCAATTCGATCTGCCAGCTTTCTTTCTCTTCTGGGAAAAGTTCTCAGAATCGGATGCCCATAGCACATCATGTCATAGATTTTCTCCTTCAGGTGGAATGGAGTTTGTTCTTCCGGCTGTTCCAGCTTATCCTTCAAGTTCATATTTTACTCCAAAATAAGAGACCGCCTATCGGCAGCCTCATCAGTGTATCAGTGATCAGTTTACAGTTCGCCATAAAAAGCGGAGCGGAAACCCACAGTGTTGTAGGAAATCGAGCGAGGGTTGTACAAGCGAGTACAGAACACACCAGCATCCGCACCAGCGCCCCAAGAGCCACCACGGATCGGAAGCCTTTCTCCGCTGTTGTTCATGTAGAAGTAATCACCCTCATATCCGGTTCCATTAGGCATGAGTGTGAGCTCCTTGATGATCTGAGGCACTGTGATGCCGCTTGCTGTTGCCAACTGCTGGAACTCTGTTCCTCTTCCGGCATCCGCTGCTGTTGTGATGGTCTTGCACAGTGTGATCTTTCCGCTCACATAATCATATTTCAGAGTGCCGCTTGTTCCTGGCTCAACCAATGTTCCATCTTCAAGAATAGCCTTCCAATCTGAAGAGCCTGCACTCATATCAATTGATGGATCCATACAGTTTGCATATGGGATGATCTGAATCTCTCCATTGTTCAATCTCATTCCAGCAACCCACTCCCACACATTTCCATTCATATCACAAATTCCATCAGGAAGCCAATTGTGATTCCATGTATCCGGGCCGGATCCGGTGAGTGTTCTTCCGGTCTTATCTCCATCCTTCATGGCTTCTGTGCCATGTTCATGGGTGTATGCATGATCCTTGCCATAGTTATTGTTGCCTCTTGGCATTGTTCCATTCTTCTTTGCCCAAAGAGCCACCATGCTCCACAGCACAGCCGGATTGAGGCCCCAGCCTTCTCCTTTGGCTCTGCATGCAGCTAATGCCTGGTCAAATGTCACATAGGTTCTTGGATCCTTCAGAGGCAATGAGTAGGCTCTTGTAACTCCATCCATTGTCATGGTGATATTCTGATACTTACTCATGTATACTGCTTTCTTAGTTCCTCCATTGAGCACGAATGCCGGGCTGATTGTATCCGTGAAACTATCATCCAGGTTCTTGCTGTTCAATGCGTTCAATCTCACAACAATATCCGGCATCCCAACCTCATCCAGGATCACTGTGTTCTTTCCACCGCTCACTGCCTCAACTGCTGCCTTCATTCCATCAAAATTGCCCATCTTTATTCCTCCATTTCCCAAAGTGTGAGAGTGCATCTATCCATAGAAAATGGTACCGCCTCTCTCACTGTCTTTGCTTTTGTTTCCATTCCTTCAGCTTCCTCAGCTCCTTCTTCAGCTTCAACTTCAACCTCTGTGTATTCCCTTGCCGGAATATCAATCTGAGCCACATACTTGAAGCCATTCTCTGCACCCATTACAAGTGCCCCGGATCTGTCTGTGCATACATCAATATGCACTGCTCCATCTCTTTCTCTCTTCTGAAGGTTGAGAGCCAGCTCATCATCATTGAAGCTGATTGTGTTCTTTGTAATCTCATAGCTGATCACATTCTCTGCACCTTCCGGCATCTTTACAATCTGCATTAGTAATACCTCCTATTCTCTTCTCTTCTTGCTCTGTCTCTTGCTTCCAAAGATCGTGCAGCTATCACTTCAGCCGCCTCTCTTCCCGCTGCATCATTCTGATGCACACCATAGCTGCTCATTACCCTCTTGGTAACCTCAGCCCTCTCTTCATTGTTTCTGATCACATTTGCCATCTTATTCACCTCCGCTGATATGAAGATCCAGCACAACTGTTTTCGCTGCACCGGTGTGGGCAATCTTGAAGCCATTGAGGAGCTTATCTGTGATCTCAATATCACCAACCCCTCCTCCTGAGTAGCTCACCACTTCAGGCTGTACCAAATAATTGGTATTTGTCTTGTAATGGCTCAGGTTCACACTCTTCTTTGAATTGTTGAATGGGTATGCCTGGGTATTTGTGAGTGTGATTCTCACAACCTCTCCCTGGGCACTCTCAACTCTTTTGCCCATCTTGCTCATCTGCTCAGCCAGGTATGCTGCTGTTTCATTTCCTGCATGAATACCTTCCTCCTCATTGTTGAAGTGTTCGGCATCCTGAAGGGTTCCCTGCTGCAATACTTCTGAGGTATCCTCATCAACTATGTGATCCTTCCAAAATGTACGATCATACATATTCTTTTATCCCTCCTTTAGTATGAGATCTAATCTAAAATAGCGGCCCTGAAGCTGTTTCTTTGTGAATGGGCCATCTACTTCCGCCACCTGCTGCCCGGCTCTATCCATCAGTATCACCTTGCTGATGCTGTCAGTTCCGGCTCCATCTGCTCTCTTGGTGATGCCAATATGGAATCTCACTGCATTGCCTACAATCTCCTTGTTTTGGATGGTTCCTTTGTATGTGGTTCCATTCATCACATAATTGCATTTCACAATGTTTTCAAACCAGCTCTGCCTTGTCTTACTGATCAGGGCTCCGCTTATCACCACTCCTGCCATTTTGTGCCTCCTCTCCGCAATATTTCATTCCTGCTGCTTTTATCTTATAGGCTGCACCCTTTTGGGCTTTGCCCGCCTGAATGATCTGCTCTGCTGCCAATCCAATTGTTGATATATCAGGCTTTGTGCCTGCCGGATCCACTGCATATGTTGCATTGGCTCCATCTGCTGCCACCAGGTACTCCCTTGTGATGGCTTTTCCTATTGTGGCAATCTCCGGCTTTGTACCGGCCAACACATCACCGCATTCATCAATTTCAAATGCAGCAATAGCACATCCGCCTTCCACAGTGCTTGTATGCTTTGTTACCAGGCCGATAACTGAGATCTCCGGCTTTGTACCGGTCAGATCCACCTGGTATGGCACTGAGCCTCCCTGAAGCTCCACAATATGCTCCTTCTTTGCTGTTGCACCTATTACTGAAGGCATTGGCACTGTACCGGCCACCACAGCCTCATATGTGCCGCTCTGAAGCTCTGAATTATATAATGTGGTTCTCTTTACCACCAGGCCAATAACTGAGTATATCGGCCAGGTTCCGCATCTGTGAGTGCCGCATCTGATGGCCTGGATGCCTGCCATTGCTCTTCTGAGCAAATCTGCCATCTGTTCCCATCTGTTTGCATCATCATGTGTGAATTGGTTTCCTTCTTCCCACACTTTCCTCTCAAATGTCTTTGAAAAATCCACATACTTCAGGTTTTTCTCTATTCTGTTTATATCTTCCACCACAAATATGGATGATATGTCTCTATCTGTGATGGTTTCTATCGGATCATGAAGGCTCATGGCTTTCCTGAATTGAGAATATGCAGCCTTCACAGTGCTCTCAATTCTGTTGAAATCACTGTATTCATATGTATCTTCAGGCTTCCATACCTTAATCAATCTTACCAACTCCTTCCAACTTCCCGCTCAGGGCTCCATTGTATGAAAGAGTGCTCTTTGTCAGGAACATATCTTTGTTTCCGAATTGTGTTTCTACTTCCACCGGATCTCCTGCTTCCAGGTGTGGGAATCCGGTGTATGATGCTGTGGTTGTCATATTCAGTTCCAGGAGTGCATATTCTGCAATCTCCGCTGCATTGGATTCTGTTATGATCAGGTTGTTGCTGATCTTGATTGGGTTGTCATAGTTATATTTCTGCATCTCATATGATGTTTGGCTCACACTCACCTTCTTCCCGGTTATTGTGAGCTGTGTATCCTCTGCTATGTAAACATAGGCACCACATGCATATGCTTCATACTGAGCTATTCCTTGAATATTTATATCCTTTGCAGGCTTTTCCTTGTATGCCACCCATACCTTGTATTTTCCATCAGCCTGAAGCTCCCCTCCGGTGATGGATGCAGCACCTTCATACACCACACTCTCCTCTTCTTCAGCGGTGAATGTGTTGATGGTTACCTCGGCACTTGCATAATTCTTTTTCTGCTTCATAGTCGGCCAATCACCTATGATGTTGTATCCGTCTATCTTTTCATACTCATTTGGCTCCTGAGGGAGCTTTGATCTCTTTGTGATCACAATCCTTCCTCTGCTGTCTGATACCGCCACACAGCATCCGGTTTGAATCATCTGCCTGAGAGCTTCCCTCTTTTTCACTGTTGAGATATACCCTGATACTGTGAGCCTCTTCAGGCTCTCATCAATGATATGCTCCACTCCCACATCATCCAGGAGCTCATCAATCATCTCATACAGTGTTCTGTACTCTATCCGGCCAAATCTATACTCATCTTCATCCATTCCATAGATCACTGTGTATGCAGTAAATTTTGCCTGCATGCCGCTTGTGCTCCATTCATTGATGAAATACCGGCCAATTCTTGCATACTCATATATTCCATCTGTTTTGATGGCCAGGTACACATTTACTGGCTGATTTTCTTTGAGGTACTTGTGCAATCCTTCAGGGTTCAAAATATCAAACTCATTTTCCAAATTCATAATGCTGAAATTGGTTGAATCTGAAGGGAGTGATGTATTATCAAATGAGATCTCATTCACCACATCCAGGCTCACTATTTTCTCATCATCATAGCTCATCACTGCTCCCAGGAATATTTGTGATATTCTCACCCTTCTGAATGGTTCCAGCTTCTTGATACTCAGCTCAATCTCCTGATATGAAGTTATGTGCTCCACATACACCTCTTTTGCCTTGTTATCCACAATTTCATACTGTTTTCCACCAATTGTGATGGAGAAATCATGAACCGGCTCCTGGAAGCATATTGTTACTCCCTTGGTTATATGCTGCTGTACAAATGAAATCTTCAGCTTCACATCAATCTTTCCCGCTGCATCACTCATTGCCTTGCTTATGTATCCATATTTGAAATCATCTGAATAGTTTGGTATGCACATGGAGCCATCCAGCCGGAACCTTCCAGGCTCACATGTGGCCCAATCTATCTGCTCATTCTCTTCATCCAAAATCTGTGATACAAAGCCATAATATGGGGAGCACTCCTCAGAATACTCCCCCGCTTCTTCTACAATACAGAATTCCACCATTGCCCTGGCAGCTCTGATCTTATCTGTATCCATGCAATTCTCTTTGAATTGCTTGCTCACATTCCTCATGCCGCCTCCTACATTTCAATGAAATTCAGTTTGAATCCTTTGTATACCGGTTTATTCGGATCCCCATTCTCATACATAAGGATTGGAGTTGTACGATCCCCGGCATATGTTTTTATAGTTCCCTGAGTGTTCAGATCTGCAATGAAATACTTTGTATTCAGGTTGTACTTCTGTTTGATGGCATTCCTGATCTTCATATACTCTGCCGGCCTTAATATGTTCCAGGTGCATTCCAGCTTGTGTATATCTGCTCTGATCATCTGCATCACCATGATGCCCTTGGCATTTCTCTCTGAATCTGTCAGATCATAATCACTCTGTGTCATTGTTGAAGGTACCGGGAGGGCTACTCCGTTCACCTCCAAAAAATTATTGGTCATTGTTTTGCCCTCCTTATACCAATGTTACTCTGAGGCCGCCTCTTCTCTTGGCTTCCTCTTCAAAATCTTCAATAGTTCCTTCAGCAAACTTTCTGCCATTCAGTTCAAAAGTAACCTTCATCTGCTCACCGGATCTGTTACCCATTGCCTGCACCACACTGCTGATCATTGGATACATGGCGGTTGTTACACCATTGGCAATACCTTGAATGATCTGATTGTTATTGGCTACCAGGTTCCTGTTGCCTGCTCTACCTACAAGCTCCGGCCCTGCCTCATTTGCCACGAACAAATCACCAGCATTTGGGTATCCACCTTTTGCATACCAATCAATGGAGAATGTCGGCACCTTAGGCGGCACCAAACTGAACTCTCCTTTTATCTTCACATGTGGCATCTTCAGCTTTGGCAGGCTCCATGAGAAGTTGAATTTGCTTTTGATTGCATTGATCATGTTGCCTACTGTGTTCTTTGCATCTGTGATTGGCTTTGTGATGGCACTCTTGATATTGTTCCAGGTATTTGTGGCAGTGCTCTTCACACTGTTGAATACTGAGGAAACTGTGCTCTTGATGCCATTGATCACTGAGCTCACAGTGCTCTTCGCTGCATTGATTGGAGTTGTGATGGCATTCTTGATGCCATTCCATACTGTTGTAACTGTGCTCTTCACACTGTTGAATATGGAGCTCACTGTACTCTTCACTGCGTTGAATACTGTTGAAACTGTATTCTTGATACCATTTACCACTGTACTGATGGCGGTTTTTATTCCATTCCATACTGAGCTGATGAATGATGATACCGCATTCATCACTGTGGTTATTACACTCTTAATGGCATTGAATGCTGTGCTGATTGCTGTTTTTATCGCATTCACTACTGTGGAAATAACTGTTTTTATCGCATTCCACACAGTGCTGATGAATGCGGAAACTGCATTCATGATGGTTGTTATCACACTCTTGATTGTGTTGAATGCTGTGCTGATGAATGTGGATATTGCATTCACCACTGTGGTGATCACATTCTTGATGCCATTCCATACTGTTGTAAAGAATGAAGCTATTGCATTCATCACTGTTGTGATAACTGTTTTCACTGCTTCTATTGCTGTTGAAATAGCTCCCTTGATGGCTTCCCATACTGTGGTTACTACTCCCTTGATTGCATTCCATATTGTTGTGAATAGGTCTTTGATGCCATTCAGGGCAAATGTGAGCACAGATACCACTATATCTATGGCTCCCTTTATTACTCCCTTAATAAGCTCCCACACACCGCTCAGGAGTGACAATATCGCATTCCATATGCCGCCAAATAACTCCTTGATGCCTTCCCAGGCTTTTCCCCAATCACCGGTGAATACTCCGGTTATGAAGTCCATCAGGCCACCCAATGCATCAAATATATTGCCTACAACATCAGAGATCACTCCAAATACTGTCATAAACAATCCGCCCACTGTTTCCAGGGCTGTTGCAATTACCGGTGCAATGTTCTCAATGAACCAATTCAAAAATGGCTGAAGTACATTCTCCCATATTGCTTTTACCGCATCCGCCGCCTTGCCAATGAATTCTATGGCTTTATCTATGGCCGGCTGCAAATGTTCATTCACAACCGAATTAAATTTATCCTGCAATGCCTGAAGCACCGGCAGAATATATGTGTTGTATGCATCTGTGAGGGTTCCTACAAGTTCACTCAGCCCTGATGCTATTGATTCCATCAGAGGAGCTATATGCTCATCATACATGGCATTCATGGAGCTCATGGTTTCATCCACCACACCCTTGATTGTTGCCAGGCCTTCTGAGATCACTCCCAGGGTTCCATCTAATGCTTCCTTGATGCTTTCCTGGTTGTCAATGAATGGCTGTGCAATCACATTCATCATATCCGCCTGGAATTTTGCTCCCAGGGTTGTAACTCCCATAAACGCATCCGCAAATATGCCAATAATGTTGGCTGTTACTGCCTGCCCATTCTCTCCTCCGAATACAGAGAAGATATTTGCTGCTGCCTGAGCAAAATTGCCTTGTATCTCAGCCATTCTGCCCTGGATGTTGAACATATCAACCAGGAAATTCTTGATCCTATCCTTGTTATTTGCAAGGTACTGATCTATTCCTCCTAAGAGGTTGGTTGCAATGGTTATTCCAATGCTGGCCATTGCCCCGGTTGTCTGCCCTAGTGCATAGGCAATCTTGTTTGCACATTCATTTGCCGCACCCAGCACCGCTGGATCCGTGAATATATCCTTGAGGCTTTCCTTAATTCCTTGTATAGAGGTGAGAATGCCTGAGAAATCCACATCACCCAGCCCCGCCTTGAAGCCGCTTGTGAATAACTCTTTGAGCTCTTTCATCTTCTCTATAACTTTATCAAGCACCGGATTGAGAGCACTATCTGCCTCATTTGCAGCATCTACAAAACTCTCTGAAATATCTCCGCCTGCTGCACCAGCTCCGCCTCCACCGCCTCCGCTTCCGCTATCGTCTGAGCCCTTATCTAAGGTGTGAACCTCATCCCAGGATCCCAAACCTGCAAACTCTTTGGCAGCCTTCTTTGCTGCTCCTCCCGCTTTATTGGTTGAATCAGCCAGGCCATCTGCTGCACCGGCTGCTCCTCCCAGGGAGGCTCCTATTCCGCTCACTGATGTTGAGGTTGTCTTGCTTCCTCCGGTGAGCTTTGCGATCATGTTACTGAATGCATCCGTAACTGTCAGAATATATGATAAAAGGGTATTGAGTGCCTTCACCACCGGTGTGAGCACTGCAATAAGCCCCTGGCCAATACTTGCCTTTAATGCATTGAATTTCTCGGTGAGCATTCTTACCTGGTTTGCCCATCCGTCTGATGTTCTTGCAAAATCTCCCTGAGCATCCGCTGTCACTGATAACAAATAATTGTATCTGAGAAGTGCCTGCTCCTGCTGATTCATTGCATTGTAGCTCTTTGTTATGCCCTGGGTGAGTGCGTACTGTTCCAGGTTCGCCACTGATAAATTGATACCCAACTGCTTCAATGGCTCTGTTTCTCCGGATATACCGGCCCTGATCTTCTCAAATGCTGCATCATTATCCAGGTTATAGAATGAGGCCATATCTGCCGCCAACCCGGTCATTTTCATACTCATATCTGCTGCTGCCTGAGTAGTAAAGCCCATTGATTTGAGCATTGCTCCCAGGGTTGATGAGTATTGCTTTGCACTTGTTTCAGATAGTCCGAACTGTTCCAGGGCATTCTTGGCAAATTGGTTCACCGCTTCATTCAGTGATCCAAATGTTACATCCACCACATTCTGCACTTCCGCCAAATCAGATCCCAGGCTCACACAGCTCTTTCCAAAGTTGAAAATAGCAGCGGCAGACAATGCCAGGCCAACTGTTTTTCCTATTTTGCTGAATGCACTCTTGATTCTATCCGTCTGCTTTGCCACTGCATTTGTGGCCGCTTTCGTCTGTTGCTGCACTTTCTGTAATTCTTGATAATAGGCTTTTGTTTGGGCCTCAATTATTACTTGCAGCTTCTCTAGTGTCATGCCCTCCACTTATTTCACCTCGCTTTTGAGCGATTGCTCTGTTATGCCTGAAAATGTAATCATCCATATTTGCCTTATAGAGCTCCATCTCAGGTGTGAGTTTTTTCTTATCCCCATCTTCCTGCTTGGTGAAATTGTTTTCTTCTTCAGGTTCCTCAGTTTCTACAAACAACCCAGGATAATATGCAGAGAGCGGTTTGATTGCCACCTTATCATCAAACATATGTGATAGCACATTGCCGATCTGAAGAGCCTGAATGTATAACATGCTGATCTGATCCTTGGCTTTAGCTTCCCGCTTATCCTTCTCTCTTTTCAGCCTTCTTCTATGTCCTTCTATGCAATCAACCACTTCTCCTGGGCTCAGTTCCCAAAAAAGCAAAGGGCTATACCCCGCTTCTATGAAGTCAGGATATAGCCCGCTTATTATCTCTGTTAGTGTAGGAGGTTCTACAATGTCTGATTTGCCTCTTCCAAAGTGCTCTGCATCTGCTCCGTCAGAGTAGTTGAGAAAAAACCACTAACCGCAAAGATATTCATGTATACTGAGGTGTAAAACTGAAGCTGTGAGCCGCCCTCTGCCAGGTACTTATCAAAGAGATCTGCTACCATGCTCTTGCTTACACCATGCTGCCAATCTTTCATGGCATTCTGTGCAATGTCTAACATTACTGTAAGAGCTGGCATGCCGCCCTCTCCGGTTCCCATGATGTTCATGAGGTTTGTTTTGTACTTGGCTTCAAGCTGAGTGATTGTGGCTGTGTTGAGCTTCAACTTGTACTCCTTGCCACCCACTTCCCATATTGCAAATGGGCTTCTCTTCTTGGTGATAGGTGTTGCTTTCTCCTCTTCTTCTGCTGCCTGCTCTACTGCCTGGCCCTCAGTTTCTTTTTCTTCTGCTGCATCAAATGCTTCCATCATTTTATCTTTCTTTCCAAAAAAATCCATCTTTGTATCCTCCTATGGGTTATTTATTTGTTGGCTTACCTGCCTTGATCTTACTGTGCCGGATCTGTTACCTTGATCTCACTCTGTACTGCCATATTGAGATTGAACTCAATTACACCATTCACTCCGCCGCCGGTTCTCTTTACAGATACCTGGGCATCATACTCATACTTTGTGCCATCAGGAAGTGTTTCACAGAATGAAAGTACCTCCTTATCTGCTGCCGCCTTTCTCATCACTCTGTATGGTGATGTTTCTGAGCTGTTCTCATACTTGAAGAGGTATGTGAGATCTCCTGCATCTCCAATTCCATACTCATACTTCTTCACCTTGTCGGAGAGATCAGTGTTCTCCACCTTCTCAGGCTCTTCACCAATCTCAGGAACTTCCTTCAGACCGCTGAGGAGTGTGTAATCTCCGGCTGCACCTTTTTTCTTGTAGCCTAATGTAATGCCATTTGCTAACATGTTTCTTTCCTCCTTTACTGATATACCATTTCTGTATCCACATCAATGATGCCTTCATATCGCATCACCTTGTGCTTCAATCCGCTTGGATCATCTACATCAGCACATGCAATTCTTCTGAGCCCCAATGGTGCTATTACCTTATCTACATCCAGGGCAAACATTGAAGTGCTGGCATTGTGCCAAATATCAATCCTATAAAGCAAATGAGCCTTCTGCTCTTTGCCATCCGCCCATTCTCTCACTGAGTTATCTTCCTCTGTGTACTGAATAGCCGGGAGCTGGGCCCAGCTCTTTGGGTACCCATCACTCACATTCTCTGTGATGCCTTTTAATGCATCATATATCTGATCTTTCACATTGATCATTTATGTTCCACCCGCCTTCCTGATGCCGGCCTGCAAATCAGCCGCTATTGCCTTTATTACATGGCTCTCCATTGTTTTGAGTGCCGGATACATAAAAGGTTGTGCCGGTTGTCCTTCTGTTGCATGGAATCCTCCATCTACATCCGGCCACACCCAGCCCTTCTGTGTGTATGTCACCGCCACATTTGGAGATATGCCTTGATGGTTGGAAGCTCCAACCGGCCCGGTGCCAAATTCCACATATGGAGCATATTCTTTGTTGGTATATACACTCCCTATGGTTGCATTAGCATCCTGGGATACCTTTGTGTATATGCTGCCTCTGAGCTCTCCTGAAGATACTCCTGGGATAGGATCTCCCTTTGGTGAATATACCGGGCACAGCTTAACTGCAACCCCTCTCACCACTTCAGCCTGCCTCTTCACAGATTTATACACCACCGGCTCCATGCTTCCCAACTGATTGAATTGCCTCATCAGTTTCTCAACACCTTCCACTGCCATATCAAATCTTCTCCAATTCCATCAACATGGGTGAGTATTCCTTTATTGAGATAATCTTGTAATCAGGATCACTCTCAGGATCTACAAACACACATATGCCATCACCTTCCTGCATGGTTTCCTTGCCTTCATACTCCATATTCTTGATGTATGCCAGCCTCTCTCCATACATTTCAACCTGCACCTTACCGGATGCCGGCCATATCGTTGCTCTGATGGGTACTGCTGCCTCATAGCTTACTACTGAGCCGCCCTCCTTATCTTTTTCAACTACCCTCTTCCTCAGATGGTAGTTCTTCATCAGGCTTCTTCTCATATGCATGGCCTCTCACCCTCCCTAATCTGTAACTATTGATTGCATCCTGGATTTCTTTTGGGATCTCAATGAAGGCTGAGGATATTCCACCCTCACTCCTGCTGCTTTCTCCCTGCATGCCCAGGCGGTTATATGCAATTACTGCCCATTCTCTCACTGCTGGCTTCAGAGGGTAGATCATTTTGGTTCTGTTTGTGAGAGCCAATATCTTCTCTTCTGCCTGGGATAACAAAAGAGAGAGCAATTCTTCATCACTCTCTCCGGTTATCTTTTTCAGCATTTCAATATCTGTCATATTGCTCCTCCCGCTTAATGGTTCATGATCATGGCCACCAATGTATCCTTGTTCATGTTTGCATAGCCCTGGATGCCTTTTTCTTTTGCAATCACTCTAAGAACTGCAACTGTCTTTGTTCTGAGCTGCTCCTCTTCATCACCTTCAGGCTGTTCATCCTCTTTGGGTTCCTCTTCTGTTTCTCCCTCCTGGGATGTTCCATCATTCTCACCCTCTTTTGGCTCCTCAGCCTCTTCAGGAGAGGTTTTCTGCTCTTCAGTGATAGTTTCCTTAGGTTCAACCTTTTCAGGCTCTTTCTGAGGCTCCTGAGCTTCAAAATCTCCTCTGTTCTCCTTCACCTCATAATTTGCATCTTTCTTGCAGGTCTTGATCACATCAGCATTGCTGTACTCTGTAATCACTCCGCTTTTCTTGTTTAAGATGAACATGTTGGCTCCTCCTTCCAATTATCCTATTTTCTATTTGCTGTGAGCACACTGAGTGCCTTGCCCTGAGTAACCTTGGCACCATATACATGAAGGCCCTTGACCGCATCAGAGAATCTCTTCTCAGGTCTGTATGCCTCTGTTTTGAGAATCTGCTCAGCAAATGATGCCGCTCTGTTCGTTCCGGCAATGATCTTGTACTTTGTACCGGTTGTGTTAGGCACATTGTTTGAGAGGCTTACCTGGAAGCCTGCTGCCACACCAACCTCCCCGCCTTCAATGAGAGCCTTGTTGTAATCTGTACCATTGCCCACAAATCTCTTATCCTTTAAGAGAAGGCCATGGAACCATGCAGGAACAACAACCCATCTGCCCTGAGTAGGCACATTCTTCTCTGTGAGGTCTGTTCCTAAGTCCACAAGCATATCATATGCTGTTTCTGCTGTTGGAACCATTGGGGTTGTATCATTACCCAGCACAGAGCCATCCGCATCATTGTTCACCGCTCCAACCGCCATGAGCCCTGCAAGGTATGAATCTGTTGTATCGTTCATGCCATATGCAGCTCTCTGCATTGCCTCATCCATGAGCTTTGGATTGGTCTGAGCATTATCAACATCATCAATTGAAAAGTTGAAATACTTGGCCTGATCAATTACAAGCTCCTGATCTGATCCGGTTAATTCCTCAGGATCATCAATATCAGATCCCTTGGTGTAGTCCTTGATGGTAATATCACCAATCTGATTGATCTTTACCTTGTCACCAAAGTTCCTGATCTCTCCCTCATAGTCTCTGTTTACAAGTGCAGCATATACATGTGCCTTGTCTAAGTGCTCCAATAATCTAGCACTCCAAATTGTAGGAATGAATTTTGCTACTGACATACTTCTTTATCCTCCTTTATGTCTTAATTGTTTTTCATGGCGGCCTGCACAGCATCCCAATTCTTATTGATCTCCTCGGTACTCATGTTCCTGATCTGATCCATTGTGTATGCTGTTGCACCATCCGCTTTCTTTGGTGGCTTTCCACCTGCTAATCTGTCTGTTACCGCCTTCTCAACTGCTTCCTGGAAGGCTTTTCCTACTGCATCAATGGATGCAGCACACTCTTCAGCATTTGTATAATTGAGAATAGCGGCCAGGCTGATTGGGAGCCCCTTCTCTGCAAGCTGCTCCTTGGCTGTTGCAGTGAGCTCTCTCTTTGTGATAGCTGCCTCTCTGTCGGCCAGTTCCTTCTCCTGCTTCTCTCTTTCATACTGTGCTTTCTGATCGGCATTCATCTTGGCCATCTTCTCTGCCTCTGTCTTTGCATCAGCAATCTGCTTCTCAATGTCTGCCTGCATCTTTGTTCTGTTCGTTTCCAGGGCTTTGCTCACTCTTCTATCAAACTCTGCCTGATTCTTTGGATCCTTCAAGTAATCATCAAAGCTCATAGAGGATCCCGCTGCTCCCTGATCTCCTCCCTGGTTATCTCCGGCATCTCCGGCTCCGTCTGATGTTCCACCAGCCCCTCCGGCTCCACCTTCTGCACCAGCATCTCCTTCTCCGCCTTCAGCAAAATATTGGAGATTCATTGGCACCTTGCATCTTGCTTTTCCAAACACTCTGCTCATACCATAATGATTATTCATATACTTCATTTTATTTCTTTCCTCCTTATGCCCCTGCATTGCCCTGAGGCCCCACAGATTCACTATTGGTTTTCACAGCAATAGGCCTGCTGCCTGCCAGCTTTCTAACCCTCAGCCGGGGAGATTAAAGGATCACCGCCTTCCTACTCTACTACCTGCCAATCTTCTGCAAGCATATCAGTTTGTGATGCTAACCATGGCACCACTCCCTTTGGAGCTGCCGGGTTGTCTGTGATGAGCCCATTTGTAACAATGTAGATATATGGCAGTGTCATTTTGCTGTGCTGATCAGGCACCTGAAGCTCAATGTATATTCCTTTACCATTCCATCCGGCTCTTGCAACCTTCTTGCCCTCTTTGAGTGCTTCCAATGCTTTACCAAAGTTCATGCTCTTAGATCCTCCTCTCTTAAAATTGCATATAAAAAGAGCCATGCATTTCTGCACAGCTCTCATTGCTAATTATTATATTATGCTCTGCCCTCAATCTCTTCAGGCTTTACCAGGATGGTATCATATTCTTCATCAGTTTGGCCTACATCCACAACAAAATCAGGCCCCATCTTATCCATTATGGTGCCATCTCTGCCATCCTTCAGCTTTACCTTGTCAAAAATCTGATATTCCATCACTTCACCTCCTTGATATATGTTGAGGTCATTCTCATGGATCCGGTTTTCTCATCCTGGATCCAGCCTACAATCACATTTGCCGGGGTATCATTTTCTCCATATAGCACTATCTTCTGCTCATACAGTGTGCCATATTCATTCTGCCCCTTTACCTTGGCAGGATATTTCTTTGAGGCTTTTTTGATCTGCCTCTGAAGTTTCTGCCAATTATCTGCATCATATCCCAGCCTCTCCTTGAAGTTTTCTCCCTTTGCCAGCCCTGCCTTGTTATCTCCGCCAAATAGGTACCTGGTGAATTTTGCCTCAGGCAGATCTATCTTTGGCATCTCAGGAAGTGCTCTCTCAGGATGCAGCCTCAATGTATTCTGTCTCTTATAATCAAGCTGCATAAACTCCCACAGCTCACTGTTATTATACTTTATTTCCTGGAATGCTGCAACACTGCTGCCCGCCTTCCCTTTTAGTAATGCTCTGTATGCCTGATACTGTTTTATGTCTGAGCTCATATTCTTAACCGCCTTCTCTGCTGCCTGAGCTTTAGGATTATGAGCCACATTCTGCTCATACCATTTTGCATAGTTCATATTGGCCGGTACCAGCTTATTCTCACCGGTTACCGGATCCCTTGCTCTTCTCTGAAGGCCATCAACCACATCATCACCCAGGTGAATGATTGTTGTGGATCGGCAGAATGGATGCATAGGATTCATATTCACACCGGGCTGAGCATCCTTTGTCTTGAATACTTTGCCATCCAGGCTCCTGCATATCTCTGATGTTCTCAGATCCAGCACAGCCACAAATTCATATTCATCTGCATCACATTCCTCATAGGCATTGAGCTGCATCTGCCCATTCACAAAATTGCTCTCGGTTCTCACCAATCTCCTGGCCTCATATGAACCGGTTGCAAACTTATTGGCAAGCTCCTTGGCCATCTCTCCCTCTGTCTTTCCGGTGAGCATTCCCAGGAGCATTTGCTCTTTTATATCCTGGGCCAATCCATTGGTATTCTTCCAAATTCTCTCTGAGTAGTTCATGCCGCTCCACTTGGAACCCAATATCAAGGCCACTGCCTTGGGATCCGCAGCAGCAAAGCTGAATTGGAATCCCACTTGTTTTTGTATATTATAGATTTCCCGGTAATAGGAATTATTGGCCAGGTCTACATAATGGGAGGTTGTAACCTTCTTCTCCTGGTTATATACCTCTCTCATCATTCGATCTATTTCACCCTGAAGGTTTTCAAGCCTTTCAATCCTGGCTCTGTATGCCCCGCTCTCCAATTCTTTCACCAAATCGGCATTCTTTGGATCCTGGGCCAGCTTTTGCATCAGCTCATCAATATCAGTTTTATCTCTGAGAGTATTCAATAACTGCCTGGCCTCTTCATCTGTGAGGTTGTGCTTGTCCTTGAATCTGTCATATATGTTCTCAATCCTATAATTGAGCTGTCTTGATGCCTTTGCATATATATCTGCAAGCTCCTGGGAGATCTCTTCAGCATCTTCCATGAATTCATACATCATCTGAGCCTGCCTATTCTCCCAATAGCCCACTTATATCACTCCTTCGGTTCCTTCTTGTCTTTTTCAGGTTTCTTCCCGGCTTTATCCTCAGGCTTTTTCTCATCCTTCGGCTCCTCTTCTTTGCCTTCATCAGAATTGCCCTCAGCCTGAGTATTTACTGAGCTTTCACCCTCTTCAGGTTCTTCTCCATCACCCTCATCATCACTGCTGCCTTCATCACCAAAATCAGGAGGTGTATTGGCTCCCTGAGCAAATAGCTCCTGCTGCCTCTTCACATCCTCTGCCTTCTGCTCATTCACAGCCTCGATCTCATAATCAGGATCTTCTACAAATGGAATCTGCTTCAGCAATGTTTTGGCTGATACCATGTTGCTGAGGTTGGCCACAATCTGAGCCAATTCCTGAAGGTTCTTAGGCAATGCTCTGCTGAATGTTGCAACAATGCTGCCATCTTCCACAACAATAGCCTGCATTCCTAAGAAATTACAATACAGCCTGATTCTTTTTCTCAGGCCTATCTTGTACCTTCTCTCCTTCACCTTGGTGATCATCTCCAATCCCAGGAGCTTGTACTCCATGGCAACTCCTGAAGTATTACCTGCAAAGTTCTCATCCATGAAGTTTGGAACATGAGAGAAGTTGTATATATCTTCCTTGATGGCTTTTCTCAATACCTCAGCTCCATTCTCATCAAGCTGGCGGCTCAAATACTCAGCCTTCGCATCTGTCGGAAGTTCCAGGAGCTTATTCTCCCTGAGCTGTTTCTGTGCCTCTGAGGTTTCTTCCTCATCATCTCCCAGGATAGCTCCATACAGTACCAGCACCGCATCAATGAATTGCTCTTTGTCATTTATTCGGTCACTCATAAGAGTATCATAGGCATCTATGAGTGGGATCTGCTGCTCAAAATCTCCAATGCCCTCCTTGTTATTCAAATACTCAATGATCTGAGGCTCTCCAAAGAAATGCTTTTCCGGTACCTCCGTTACTGCCTGGCTTATGTCTGATGTTGAATCATTGATATTCAGCACATATGTGAAGTTCGCTGTGGATACTGTTGCCACATAGGTATATGTATCCTTTGCAGAATTCTTTTTCTTGTAGTAGTACACTCCTGCAAGCTCATTCTCCTCAATGGTATCATCCACAATGATAAATGTGGATATTGGGGAAACTGCCTTGGATGTTACCGCTGCCTCTCCCTGCTTGATATACACATACTCATATGCTGATCCGAATATACTCATATCCAATGCAAGATCTGCATCCACATCATCCACATTGGCGGCATCAAATGCATCCAGCAATGGCTCAATGTCCTGATCTCCGGTATTGGAGTATGTGATTGGGTTGCCCATGAAGTATCCGGTTGCTGTGTCGGATATGTCCTTGGCATGATTGCAGCTCACTTTGTTATTCGGAGCTTTCTCATCCCTCTTCCTGGCATCTATCTTGTGATGCCCTTTGTAATACTCATAATTCTTCACCAGGCGGGCAACCATCCCCTCATGCTTATGCACCAGGGTGAGTATGATGCTCTTATCCAGGTTGTTCTCATCAAATTTCTCTGCCGGATATGTGAATCTATACACTTCCATTGCCTCCTTATCTCAGGCCTCTCTTGGCCTTGTTTCTTATCCTTGCCTTTTTATTAACCATCTCATCCTCCATTGCATACCTAACTGCATCAATGGAGTGGTTATCTTTATCAGGGTATGAGCCTTTGAAATTGCCATTTTTATCTCTTTCCAGCTCATATGTAGAAAACTCCCTGGCGGCATTTGGGCATCTTACCGGATCAATGATTATCTCATCAATATCATCTGATAGGTATGCCATTCCAAAATCTACGGATCCAGGCCCCTTCTTGGCCGGGTACACTCTCAGGCCCAGCTCATTGAATGATGCAATAGATCTTGGTTCCTCACTGTCGGCTGTGATGATCTTATTCTCAGGATTGATTTTCTTGATCTCAGCAACCGCCTTCCTGGTCTTTAGGTTCACCTGGTAGATTTCACCAAAGAGGTACAATCTTCTTTGCTTCTTGTTGAAGTGCATTCTCTCAAATGCCAATGGATCTGCTGCAAAACCAAAATCCAGGCCTTGCTTGATCTTATCGAATATTGCAATCTCCTCTTCTGTGATTTCTCTGAGGATAACATTATCAAATACCTTGCCTCCGGTTCCAATAGCCTCTCCCAGGTATTCATGCCGGTATGCAAGCCTCTTCCTCTTCTTCAGTTCCTCAGCCTCAACAAAGAATTGCTCTCCCAGCCAATGCCTTGGTACTGTTAAATATGTGCTATGGCTGCACAATGTATCATCTCTTACCTGAAGCACATCCTGATTCACCCAGGAATTCAGGCTCTTTGGTGGGTTCCATGTGTAAAATACCACATACTTATCCCCACCACGCATCAGGGATTGGTTTATCTTTCTTTCATCCTCATCCCCCTCAAATTCTGCTCTTTCCTCATACCAAATGTATTTGAAATAGCCATGCCTCAACTTGATGGATTTGGATTTGTTTGGATCGTCACACCCTCTGAACACTATCCTCTGCCCGGTTGGCTTGTATGTCAGCCTCAGCGGTGAGAGGGTTACCTTCCAAAGGTGATTGACTTCCAGGGCATCTATTGCCCATAAGAGCTGCTCAAATACACTCTCGGCCAATGTATTGCCAACTCTTCTGAAGCATGCTGCATTTGCGTTTGGATCCTGCATCATGCCCAATATTATCTCTATGCTTACGAATGAGGATTTTGTGGATCCTCGGCCACCATATAGCTTGTAGTGAGTGTGTTTCCCCTCCAATATATCCCAATGAATATCATAAAACTGTGGTGCAATGAGCTCTGAGAGCTTAATCTCCATTTCCGCTCCTTGGAATATCATTGATGATTGTGATTGGTTCTGTGCTCACATTGGTTTCCTGCTTATCAATAAACAATCTGTATCTCTTTCCCAGGAGCTCTGCTGCCTTGGTTCGATCTTGAAGGGATGGATCCATATCAAATGCATCCTTTTCCTCTCCTCTCATTACCCTGGTGAGATATTGCAGTACCTCTGTGGCATCTGCTACTCTGCCATCTTCCAGCTCTTTCAGCCTCAGCTCTATATATTCTTTTAGGTTTGGTTTTGTCAGGTTTTCACTTCCAATTGATTTTGCTGTTTTTTTGGAATATCCCGCCCGCTTTGCGGCCTCTGTTGCATTGGCTGTCTCAATGTAATAATCACAGAATGCCTTTTGCTTTTCACTCATCAGGCTGGCCAGTTCCTCCATCCGGTTCTTCTCCATGATCATTCACCGCCTTCCACTGTTCAACCAGGTATTTCAGCAGCTCCACCTTGCTATAAAACACTTCACCATCCCGGTTGGGATGATCTTCCCATAGGATCATCTTTGTGATGAGCCTATCTTGTTCTGCTGAATAAAATTGTTGAGTGTTTATCTTGTATACAATTCCCCTCGTTCTGAGGGCCTTCAGCAATTTATTGATGTTTTGTTGTATTTTTCCCATCCTATCTCCCTCCTTTGCATACAAAAAGAGCACCATGTTGCCATGATGCTCCATTCCAGGATCAATTTTGGGGATAAGCCAACAAATTTTCACCTAATACAAATATAACATAAAAAAATGGGAATTGTGGGAAACTTTAATTTTCACGCAAATATTTGGATACCATCTTTTCTGCTGTTGTTCGGTCACAATGGAAGATTTGGCCAATCTGCTCCCAGGTCTTGCCCTCTATGTATTTGTATTCAATCATTCTCCTGATCTTACTGCTGCCTATCGAATTGATATACTTAGTAATCTCAATCTCCTTCTCTTCAGCCTGCTGCCTTCTGATTCTCAGCAACATTTCCTTATCAGCTTTCTGTTTTCTCTTCTTTGGATCTGAGATATACTCATACCCCTGGATTTTCACATGCGTTTCATTGTATGGAAACTCCCTGGCGGATGCCTGCACCTTATCCGTGAGCACCTGCTTCTTGCTCATTTCCAACCTGGCAATCTTTGCCTCCAACTCTTTGATCTCCTTCCTGAGATCCGGTAATTGGTCTAATTCTTCCTTGGTCACCTTGCACACCTCCTAGTTGAATGGCAATTCGCCCTCATAGCCTTCAGGTATATCCATGAAACTATCATCACTGCTGCCATTGTTATTCTCTGCTTTGCCATCACAGAATGTGAATTCCTCACATATGAATTCTGTGTAATATATCTTTTGGCCATTCTTCTCATAGGAATCTGCATGGGCTCTTGATCTTATTCCCACCTTCATCCCCTTCTTCAGGTACTTCTCCGCAAACTCTCCGCTTTTTCCCAATGCTTTGAAGCTCAGGAAATCTGCTCCTGCATCTTTCCCTCTTCTATCCACAGCCAATGTGAACCTGGCCACACATATGCTGTTCTCTCCCTGAGTGTATCTGATCTCAGGATCCCTAGTTAATCTTCCAATATGTTCACAGCTATTCATTTCATACCTCCTTGATCTGTGATGCAATCATATCTGCCATGTGTGTATACAGTATATTGGGGAATATTCTCACAGCTCTTGAATAGTATTCCCATTCCTTTTTGTCTGTGAATGAGCCCATGTGGTACCTGATGCATGCCTTCTCCTCTTCTGTGAGGTCTATATAGCCCATCAGCATGATCAGGCTCTTATCACCATGGCCCGGATACATTGCATCTCTGTTCCATTCGATCTCCGGTTTATCCGGTGTTTCTCCAAATGGGAGGCATGTGTAATCATCCAGCTTGCACACATCATGCAGCAATCCAATAATCATTGGGCTTTCTTCTCTCTGCCACTTCAGTTCTAATCTATTGGTGAGGTTTGCAAGTTCATAGCCCACCTGAAGGGAATGGTTGAATAAACCTCCCCAACATGCCCCATGGTGCGACTTTGCGGCCGGTGCATCATAATATCCTGCATTCTCTAAGAATTCAATCAGTTTTGGCCATTTGCCCAGGGCATCATTCAGAATATCCTCTTTTGTTTCCCTGGTGTAGTTTATTTCTTCCTCTTGTCTAGCTCCAACAACACAGCCAGGATGCACTTGATCACCAGGATTAGAGCTCCAGCTGCTATGGCAATCAGAATTGCCACTCCCAATATTTTCAACACCAACCACATCATTGCTAATACTTTCATCCTTCTTTTCCTCCTTGTTTACTCTGTTTCTGTCTGCAAAAATGCTCCTACATCTTGCACTAAATATCTCCATTGCTCTATTCATGGCATCCAGCACCTCCATTGCTTTTGGTCTAACTCTTTCATACAGTATCTCTGCAAGCTCATCCATGGCCTCTGCTGCTTCTCTTCTCTTAGCTTCCCGCTCTTCCAGCTCCTTCAGCCTGGCATATTGCTTTGGATTCATACCATACTTTTTCTTGAATTGTTTCTTTTTCTGCCGCCTATTCAATGCTCATCCTCCTTTTCAGGCCCTCTATTGCTTTCAGGATGCACATATTATGATCTTTATCCTCCGCAAAGAGGATCTCTCTATCACCAACCGGGGCGGCATCTTTTTCAAATATATGGATTCTCCATCTTGGCACCCCGGTTTCTATGTGTTCCTTTGTCATGTTCATGGGCCTGCTGCCTTTGTATTCTTCAAATAGTGTTTCAAGCTCATCCATCTCATCACCTTCCGCTCCTGAGCATATAAAAGAGCATCTCTGTGAGGCTCCTCCGCCTCGGCCCTTGTCTGCATGGGAGAATTACTGCAAGTTTCCACCTGCCTCCCGGTTCCAATGGTGTTGGGTTCTCATATTCATCAACTTCTTCCGCATATCGTGGAATAGCCACCATAATTCCATAATAGTGAGAGGAGTTTGGGCAGCAATCTTCAATGTGTGCATCCAGCTTGCCGCTCCTTATATCCTCCTGAATGCTTTTGTAGCATTCCATTGTGGTAACTATGTAATTCTTTTCTCCCAGGAAGTTCAGCCCATTGCCGCTGAATACATCCTCTTTGCAGCTCTTCACCTCATAGCATGTGAATGTGCCTTTTTCTATGGAGCTAATTGAGGTAACTCCTGCCGGTTCAAATTGCATGAAGTCAACCCTCTTCACATCCTTGGTGCCATAGTCAATGCTCACCTCCCTGGCATAATACTTCCCCATTCCTCCGAACCGGTCAGATACTAGGAGATCTCCCAGGAATTTTGTTGTATCTTTTCTATTCACCAGGCTTCACCAACTCTCCCAGGATCTCAACCATCTCAGGAGGAAATATGATTGAGCCGGATGGCTCCCATTCTCCTGCTGCCCAATCCTTCTCAAATTGCTCTCTATCGTCAATATAGGTTCCAAACATGGAATCCTGCTCCATCTGATAGATTGCTTCCTTTGCTTTTTCCTCTTCTTCAGGAGGCCAGCCAACCACTGAATACTCTCCCTCTAAGAAATTGCTCACTGTTACATGAACACCATCCCAGGCTTCCATGTATGCCTTCACAACCTCCTGCTGTTCAGGAGTGTACTCTTTCAGATCTTCCTCTGAATATTTCCCGGTTGTGTGTAAAACGGCTCTTTGCAGTTTATTTCCCATCTTCTTCCTCCATTTCCTTCACTGCTGCCTCTATGGCTTCAGCTTCTTTCTTCAGCTCCTCTGCACTGCTGCATGCCTCATATTTGATTGTGGTTCCTTTTTTATTCGGCTTATTTATCCGCTTTGTAGCCATGCCCTTCAGGAGCTCTGAGTATCTTGCATACAATATTGCCAGCTTGTACTCTTCCGGTTTTTTCTTCTTCAGCCCATCTGTGAGGCCCGGATATGTCATTGCATAGCCTACAATTTTCACATCTGCCACCGCTTATCCTCCTACTTGTAAAAATTCTGTTTTCCAACCTTCTTGATGAATTTCAGGTTGTCCTTGTGCCAGGTGTTCTCATTCCACTCTGCTTCAAAGTACAATGCACCTCCACTCTCATCCCAGCCTGCATATACCAAATCAAGTGCCGCCCAGCAATCTGTATCAGGCTCCACAGCATCCCATCTGCCGCTCTTGATTGGTGAAAACTGCCCATCCTGGAATATCACCTCTTCAATGGTATCCGGGAACTCCGGTGAGAATACTCTGTTGAGCACAACCAGGATCACCATTGCCTTCCCTTCTGTGCTCTCACTCTCGGCTTCATCCATTGCTATCTTGGCCAGGAGATAGGATTCATCTGCATCCCAATCCATTGAGTGAGTATCCTGGAACTTTCCCGCTGCCTGAGTGGTGTTTTCCTTGTGGATCTCAATTGTTGGCATTGCTGTTTCATTCTCCTCTGCTTTGCTCTCTTTCAATTCAGCCTGAGTATTCACTGAGGTTCCCGGCATTTTCTTATCCTGGTTTTTCACCAGGATAACTGCTGCCAGGATGCACATTGTTGAAGAGATCAATATAATTCCTCTGAAGTGCTTTCTTATAGCTCTCCTTGTGTTTCTGCTCATTGCTCCCTCCTATTCAGCACACTGCTTCAGTATCTCCACAGCATCCTCAATGTTGATCATATAATTTCCACTGTTTATGCTTCCATAGAGCTGCACCTTTTCACTGTTCATGAGTTTCTCTCTGAAAACTTCAACAATGTTTTTGGCTTCAGGCTCCTTTTCCGCCTTTGGGCTTATCATGTTCTTGAATATTGCCTCCAAAACATTCACCACAATGGAATTGCCTGCCTGAGCATATAACTGAGTATTGGAATTTACTGCTGCCGCTTTTTCAAAATCCTCATCAGAGAATCCCATGAGCCTCCAACACTCTTTTGGTGTTAGTTTTCTGATTCTGTATTGTTTCACTTCATCTGCCTCCAATTTGAAAATATCTTGATTGCCGGCCATTAGTGTTGGGCATATCTCTCCATTTCCTTGCACTCTGCCTCTTCTTGTTTTTGAAGCTGGGAATGATAGATCTGCCACCCCCCACTCTCCAAATAGCAAATCCGGCTTTAGTTGCTTGTTTTATCTTTACCGCTTCCATTTTCTTTCACCTCTAGGATCAATTTGGGATCTTTGTAATCTCTTGCCAGGATGGTTGGTGCAATACCCCCCCCACTAAAAACTCTGCCACCGCTCGGATTTTTCATAGTGGTTGTTCCTTCTCTAAGATTCCCCAATTGTATGATCCGGTTGCTCATCTTCTTCCTCCATTTCCAAAACCAGGTTATCCTTCTGCACTGAAGTTAATGTATTGCACAATCCGCTGAGCTGTGGCTCTAATTGCTGGGCTGTTCCGCCCTCACCTTTGTATCTGCCTCTCATGGCAACTATTATTCTCTGCATTGCTTACCTCCTCAATAATGTATGGTTGGCGGTAGCCACCCCCCCCC
>ERZ1034917.411-NODE-411-length-39669-cov-11.913061_pt1 | contig 39669 bp, 29 predicted proteins | sample MGYA00520605_ERZ1034917 | MGnify/ENA primary metagenome ERZ1034917 (study PRJEB33766, sample SAMN09781784) | gut metagenome | biome: gut microbiome | host: Homo sapiens | place: Madagascar | study: EMG produced TPA metagenomics assembly of the PRJNA485056 data... | reverse complement strand
CCGGATGCTTACGCATCCTGCTTTGTCCAGTGCTCCGCCGCAGTCCTGCGCGTGATCTTTGATTCATTGCCGGTCTTTAAGACGGGACGTTGTATCCTGCACCCTACGTATGCTTGCGCATTTTGCTGAAATTGTCTTTCACGTCCTTTAAAACTTAAAACTGAAAAAAAGAAGAAAACAAAAGGGAAAAAGAGAAATGGTGAGCCGGCAGGGGCTCGAACCCTGGACCACCGCCTTAAAAGGGCGATGCTCTACCGACTGAGCTACCAGCTCACACGATTGTTCCTTAGGTGGAACAAGGTCTATAATCTATCATGCTAAATCCAAAAATCAAGCTGTTTTCAGATGAAAATACGAAAAAAATATTCTTTTCAGCTTCAAATTTCAATAAAAACCGGGTTTCGGCTTGCCTTTCCGGACATCAAGCTCAATGTTCCGGATGTTTTCAATGCCGAGATTGCATTTCAAAGCCTCAAGAAGACGGTTCTCGAAATGATCAGCTACAACCGTGATTGATTCGCCGTCCGGATTGTAGGGAAAGGAGACAGCCACATGAAGACGCAGAGCTTTTCTGTCATGGAAAAGCGCGACTTTCAATATTTCAAGCTCTGAAAACTCGCTGCCGATGGATTTGACCAGATCGGCAATTGCCGTTGCCGAGATTAAAATCTGCCCGTGTGCGGAGCGGAGCGCAACACCTTTTGCGTGTTTCGGATATCTCAGGATGAAAGACAGAAGCCCCAGAAGAACGACGAACAGTAAAGCAACAAGCGCCCCCGTCAGATATCCGCACTGAAACGCGAAAATTTCGGTGTCATTTACATCAAACAGGTAGTTCTGGATCATTTGCTTTATCATAATTTCTCCGTCTTGTTATGAAAAAGCCTCCGGACCTTGCTTGATACCGGAGGCCTGATGATTTATTCCGCGTCGCTTTGATCCTGCTCTTCCTCAAGGTCTATGATGACGACATTGACCTTATTGACCTGCATCCCGGTGATCTTGGTGATTTCACCGATCACGGCAAGCTGGATCGCTTCGGCAATTTCCGGAATGTGAGTGCCGTAGGCGAGAATGACCTTGATTTCGACCTGAACGGAATTATCGCCCATATTGATCGAAATGGCGCGGTCATACATTTTCTTGCTGCCGACGATTTCGGCGAGATTATCGACAAGACTGCTTCCGGCAAGTCTGACGACTCCCGGAACTGCGCAGGTCGCTTTTCTTACGATTGAGGCAATCACGCTTTCATGAACTTTTACCGTTCCTGAGTAAGGCACTGCCTCTGCCATGACTGCTTCTGCCGGAAGCATGCTTTGGCTGGTCTTCTTCTCTTCCTTATTCATGGTTGATGATCTCCTTTGCACTTACAGGGTTTCTGCTTCGTCTTCCGATGCGTCTTCCATTTCACGGACGATCACATTGACTTTCGTAACATTCAGTCCTGTAATTGCTTTGATTTCTCTGGAAACAGCGTCCTGAACCGCCGCGGCGACTGCGGGAAGCTGCACCCCGTATTGAATATTGATGGAAAGTTCCACTGCGACAGAAGAATTGTTCATGGCGATCTGGATCGACCGGTCCTGAATTTTTTTGCTGCCGACGATCTCGGCGATATTGTCGACGAAACTGTTTCCCGTGATACGTGTGACTCCGGGAACGGAGCAGGCGGCTTTCCTTACGATTGTCGCAATCGCGCCTTCGTGGATTTTGACCTGTCCATACTGGTTGCCGTGTTCAGCGACGGGGCCCGTCGATGACGTGTGCTTCTTTGAAGCTGTACCGGATGTCAGTCTTGCCATTTTTTCTCGTCCTTAATTTACGCCGGATCTTGTTTCTTGTCCTGCTTGTTGAAGTGTCCGCCCTTGATGAGCCGCTCAATGAAGCCTGTGTCGTAGTGACCTTCGATGAATTCACGGGTATCAATAATGAACTGCTCGAACGGAATTGTCGTTTTCACCCCTTCGATGAAATATTCACTCAGCGCACGCCGGCATTTCGCGATGGCTTCCGCACGGGTGTCTCCGTGAACGATCAGTTTTCCGATCATGCTGTCGTAATGCGGCGGAATGCGGTAGCCGTTGTAGGCGTGGGAATCCACACGGACTCCGGGGCCGCCCGGCGCATTGTAGAACTCGATGCGTCCGGGGCACGGCGAGAAATTGTTGTAGGGATTTTCCGCATTGATGCGGCATTCAATCGCATGGCCGCGGAACTCCACATTCTTCTGCGTAAGAGAGAGTTTTTCTCCCGCGGCGATCCGGATTTGCTCCTTGATGATGTCCACGCCCGTAATCATTTCCGTGACGGGGTGCTCGACCTGAACGCGGGTATTCATTTCCATGAAGTAGAATTGATCGTTCGGTCCGAGAAGGAACTCAATGGTGCCTGCGCTGACATATTTCGCCGCTTTTGCGGCTTTGACCGCGGCTTCCCCCATTTTCTTGCGGAGAGATGCGCTCAGCGCCGGAGACGGTGATTCTTCGATCAGTTTCTGGTGTCTGCGCTGGAGACTGCAATCGCGTTCCCCGAGATGCAGGACATTGCCGTAAGAGTCGGCAAGAATCTGAACTTCGATGTGACGCGGATTTTCAATATATTTTTCGATATAGACTTCCCCGTCTCCGAATGCCCGTTCCGCTTCGGTCTTCGCCGCATGGAATCCCTGAATCAGGCTTGGATCGTTGTGCGCGATTCTCATGCCGCGCCCGCCGCCGCCCGCAGAGGCCTTGACGATGACCGGATACTTGAGGGCGTGTGCTTCCTTGAGCGCCTCCTCCTCGGTATTGATGACGCCATGGCTGCCGGGGGTTACGGGAACTCCCGCCTTGCGCATGGTTTCTCTGGCGTTGGACTTGTCTCCCATCGCCCGCATCTGTTCCGCCCCGGGGCCGATGAATGTGATATTACAACTTTTGCAGACTTCGGCAAAATGTGCATTTTCAGAGAGGAAGCCGTATCCCGGATGGATCGCATCCACATCGCAGATCTCGCCTACGCTGATGATCCGCTCGATTAAAAGGTAACTTGCACTGGATGGCGCGCTTCCGATACAGACCGCCTGATCCGCGAGACGGACCGGCAGGGAATCTTCATCCGCCTGAGAATATGCAATCACGGTCTTGATCCCCATCTCCTTGCATGCTCTGATGATGCGGAGTGCGATTTCGCCGCGGTTGGCAATTAATATTTTATTGAACATAATTCACCCGGGTAGTAAAACAATTGGTCTTATTCGAGAATGAAGAGCGGCTGTCCGAATTCAACAGGCTGTCCGTTTTCAACGAGAATCTCTTTGATTACGCCGGATTTTTCCGCCTTGATTTCATTCATGACTTTCATTGCCTCGATAATGCAGACAGTGGTATCCGCATCAACTTTCGCCCCGACTTTTACAAAGGCATCGGAACCCGGAGCCGAGGACCGGTAAAATGTTCCGACGATGGGGGATTCAATGATCTTGCCTGCATCGACAGGCGCCGCCGCGGGAGCGGATGCTGCCGGAGCGGGGACCGGAGCCGCTGCCGGAGCAGGCGCCGCCGGAGTCGCGGGAACGACTGCGGGTGCCGCCATTACTGCCTGGGGAGCCATCGCCGCGGTCTGCTGGCTGCCTCTCCTGATGCAGAGGTGCATATCTTCCGCTTCGATTTTGAACTCTGTAAGATCATTTTCGGACATTAGCTTGACGATGGTTTTTATCTCTTCAATTTTCATCTCTCAGCCCTGTTCTTTCGTTTTTTGGTTGTTGATATATCTGACCAGTGCGCGCAAGGCCCATTCATAGCCGTCGGCTCCCAGTCCCGCTATCTGCCCGATGCATACCGGTGCAGTCAGTGACTCATGCCGGAATCCCTCCCTGGCGTGGATATTGCTCAGATGGATTTCCACCGCGGGGAGTTTCACCCCTTCGATGGCGTCCCGGATCGCAACGCTCGTGTGCGTGTAAGCGGCGGGATTGATCACCAGCCCCTCCACACCGTCCGCCAGCGCCTGCGCGATGGCATCGACGATCACGCCTTCATGATTGCTCTGCATGAAGCCGAGCTCCACTCCAAGTTCAGCCGCGACAACGCGCAGCCGCGACTCGATTTCCGGGAGCGGCACGACTCCATATACTTCTACTTTCCTGCGGCCAAGCAATTGCAGGTTGGGCCCGTTCAATATTAAAACTTTCATGACGATACTATAACACAACTTTCCTTACTTTTCCAGAAAAATTTCCGAAAGGTTAAAAAATGAGCTGATTATTTTTTCACGGAGAATCTCATAATTCGTTGAAATAAACGCTTTCATAGCCGTTGTCCGCCATGACCCGCAGCGCGGTGTCGATTTCCTCAAAATACTGCGGGATGTAATTGGAATAATCCCGATAGGCATACTGTTCGTGAGAACCGATGCAGATCAGGTTTTTCCCGGATGCGATACGCCGGTTCAGGCGTTCCCCGATTCCCCGCAGGTCATCTTTGAAAAGATTCAGGATGGCATCCACGGGCATGTCATACATACTGAAGTCCCGGTTGCAAGTGATTTCCTCCCCCTCCGGAACGGCGAAGAATTTCATTCCGTGCTTCCGCATGAAGATGCGGTTTTCCGGCGTGATGCGGAACCAGTGCATGATGACGGGCGCAATCAGGGATTTTCCGCCGACGATGCGCCTGAGGTCATTCATCAGCAGCGCATAATGTTCCGGCATTTTTTCCGGATATGCTTCTGAATAAGGTCTGTCGGGGAATTCCGCATAGCCGTGGAAGGCAAATCTCAGCCAGTCTGAATTGTCCTCGAATTCGGAACGGTACTTGTCGGGAAACTGCGAGAGATCGAAAGAAGGATTATGTGAGTTTTTCCAGAAACAGTTCAACGTGAATTTCGTTCCGTATTTCAGGTGTGCCTTTTTCAACCCGTTCAGATAGAATTGATCGAATATGGAAACATGACAGTGTTCATAAATATCGTTGAAAAAGAAAATATTGTCGTCGATGAAAAAGTTGTATTTTTTTCCGGACAGCGGCAGTTTCGGCATGATTGGCTCCTTTTGAAAACTGTTGAGTTGAAAGAAGTGGTTAAAAGTTCCGGGATTCATTGCATACTCATGGCTGACGGCTGGTAACGGGGATCGCTCGGGAGCACCGTCGGGGTATCAAGCGGCGGAAGGCGGTCGACGAGTCCCCAGCGGCGGGAGACCGGCCAGAAGACGTTGACTGCGAGGCCGACGATGTTTTTACGGGGAATAAAGCCGATCATACGGGCATCGAGACTGTGGTTCGTATTGTCGCCCAGCACGAAATAATGATTTTCCGGCACCGTGATTTCCTGTCCGGGGGCGAGCAGCCCGTCTGCTTTGTGTCCCTGGTAGCCGCCTTTGAACGAATAGAGCTTCCTGAATTTTTCGGAAAGTTCATAGGCGGGCTTGAAAACCTCCGATCCTTTCGGTCTGATCATAAGAATATTGTTCTCAATTTTCAGCGTATCTCCGGGAAGTCCGGCAAGACGTTTGACGTAATAAAAGCCTCCGAGCGGCTGAACTGCGGAGGAGAGCCCTTCCGTCGTGAATACGACAATGTCGCCGCGTTTGATGTCACGGAAATGAATGCTGAACCGTTCGACGAAAAGATGGTCGCCGGTGGACAGCCAGCCGTCGGAAAACGTTTCTCCCTTTTCATAATAATCGCCGGTTTTCGTCAGATAGCGTTTGATGTTCTGGAGAAGATCGCCGGGCAGGGTGTAGGTCCGGTTGCCGATATTGAAAATGGATTCCGTGAAAAAGAAGTATTTGTTTTTGTGTTTGTAATCGTAAGAGAGCCAGCCGTCTTCCTGAACCGTGAGTTTTGTGCGTTCCGCCTGTATCGGCATGGCGGCTCTGGTAACGGGGCCGAGATGAGGTTCTGAAAGTTTCCTGTCAATATAGTGGATGCCGAACAGGGTCGGCTGCATACTGCTGGTCGGGATCTTGAACGGCTGGATGTAGAGTGCGCGAATGCCTCCGGCAACGGCGCAGGCGACGACCAGCACATCCAGAAAGCCCCGCATGGAGTGGGCGAACCCGTTTCTCGGCAGAATGCGTTCCAGGCGCCGGTCGAACCCTTCCAGAGTTTTCGAGTCCGTTTCCGGCAGTCTGACGGCATCCAGCTCCGTTTTCAACTGGTTGAGTTCCGCTTTGGTCTTTTCCGGCAGGATATCGTCATCTGCCGCGAGGGTATGGCGGACCGCAGACCTGAGTTCTTTGAGCAGTTTCCTGCGCTTCCGGTTTTTGAAAAATGATAACAGCATGGTGGTATTGTCTTTCTTTTCAATTAAAAATATTTCATAAAAACAATATCACATCTTTGTTTCAAGGTCAAGCGAGGTTTGCATATATCGCCATAAGAAGTATATTACAGGGTTGTGGAATGACTGAAAGTGAAATAACAGAATGATTTTATTATATAGAATATTTTTCCCTTTTATATTTTTATTTTTCCTGCCGGGGCTGGTCGTGAAACTGATCCGGCGCCCGGGACGCAAAAAGAATTATATGGAACGCTTCGGAATTTTTTCTGTGGAGCGGAAAAAGGCGCTTTCCGGTATGCGGGGGGCTGTCTGGATTCATGCGGTCAGCGTCGGGGAGACCAATGTGGCGCTTTCTCTCCTGAAAAAATGGATCGCGGAGTATCCTGACAGGAAGTTTGTGTTCAGCACGACGACCACGACTTCGCAGGAAATCGCATGGAACAAGGTTCCTGCCGGAGTCGAGGTGTTTTTCTGCCCTGTGGATATGGGATTTCTTGTCCGCAGGGTCTTGCGGATGGTCCGTCCGTCCGCACTGGTGATCTTTGAAACGGAAATCTGGCCGAATATGGTGCTTCTGACGAAGAAAAGCGGCGCAAAAGTGTTTCTCGTGAACGCGCGTCTTTCGGACCGTTCCATCAGGGGATACCGGCGGTTTCGCGCGTTTTTCGCTCCTGTCCTGAGCGCGTTTGACCGGATCGGGGTGCAGACGGAGCTGGACAGGGAACGTTTTCTCTCTGTGGCGCCGGAGGCGAAAGCCGCTGTGACCGGCAACATCAAATTTGACCAGTGCCCGCCTGCGGACTTGAAAGGGATTGACCTTGCGGAGTTTTTCGGGCAGGATTTCATTTCCCTGCTTGCGTGCAGCACTCATGCCCCGGAGGAGAAGCTGATGCTGGATTCGTTTCTTGCGGCGCGGAAACATTGCCCGAAATTGAAATTCGTGATTGTACCCCGCCATGCGGAACGCGGAAACGAGCTTGAGGAGATGTTGAAGGCTTCCGGTGTCAGGTATTACCGGAGAACTTCGAAAAAGCCTCTCGGCGGGACGGTGGACTGTCTGCTGGCGGATACGACGGGGGAGCTGGTGAGGTTCATCAAGTCTTCGGATATCGTATTGATGGGCAAGACCTTCGCCGGAAACGACGAAGGGCAGAACATCATCGAACCTGCGCAGATGGGAAAGACGATCATCACGGGCCCCGAAATGAAGAACTTCCGGCAGGCGTTCGACGCTCTGCTGAAAGGAGACGGCGTCCTGAGCATTCATGCGGACGGCGAGTTGGTCGCCGCGGTGGAATCTCTGGCGGGGGATGCGGAAAAGCGCCGTATTCTGGGGGAAAAGGCGAAAGCGGCTGTTTGCAGACATGCCGGAGCATTGGAAAAGACCATTAAACTTTTAGAGGAGAATAGATCATGTCAGGCTTGACTCAGGCCCTTCTTGCGAAAGAGGGAAAGATTACCGAACAGATGAAGCGCATCGCCGTGAAAGAGGGGCGCAGCGAGGAATTTATCCGCGAGAGAGTCGCCGACGGGCGGATCGTCATTCCGGCGAACATCAATCATAAGAATCTGGAACCGGTCGGGATCGGGCGCGAGCTTCTGACCAAGATCAATGCGAACATCGGAAACTCCTCCCTTTCCAGTTGTCCCAAAGAGGAGCAGACGAAACTGCAGACCGCGCTGAAATACGGTGCGGATACGGTCATGGATCTCAGTACCGGCGGCAATATTACGAAAATTCGCGCGGATCTTCTTGCAAAATGCCATGCTCCGGTCGGGACGGTGCCCGTATATGAGATGGTTGCGCGCAAGGGAGCGGACGGCATCAGCCGTGAGCTCATGCTTCAGGTCATGGAGGAGCAGGCTCAGCAGGGGGTTGACTATATGACGATTCATGCCGGGCTGCTCCGCAAATATGTCCCCCTGGCGATGAGGCGCAAGCTCGGGATCGTCAGCCGCGGCGGAGCTCTGCTTGCCGGCTGGATGGAGAAGAACAAGAGGGAGAATCCGTTCTATGAATTTTTCGACGATATTCTTGAAATCTGCCTGAAATATGACGTGACGCTTTCTCTCGGTGACGGTTTGCGCCCCGGTTGCCTCGCCGACGCCAGCGACGAAGCGCAGTTTGCTGAGCTTGACACGCTGGGTGAACTGGTGTTCCGCTGTCGCAAGGCGGGAGTTCAGGCGATGGTGGAGGGGCCCGGACACGTCCCGATGAATGAAATCGAGATGAACATGAAGCGCGAGCAGGAAGTCTGCGGCGATGCGCCGTTCTATATTCTCGGCCCTGTCGTGATCGACTGCGCTCCCGGTTATGACCATCTGGTTGCGTCCATGGGCGGTATGCTCGGCGCGTATTACGGAGCTGCGATGCTCTGTTACGTGACTCCGAAAGAGCACATCGGGCTTCCGAACAACGAGGATGTGCGCCGCGGCGTCGTGGCGTTCAAGATTGCCGCCCATGCCGCGGATATCGGACTCAGCAAGCCCGGCGCGCGCGACCGTGACAACGCGATCAGCGACGCCCGCGCCGAATTCGACTGGGACAAGCAGTTCTCCCATGCGATAGACGAAGACCGCGCCCGCGCCTATCGTGCGGATGCGATCCGGGAAAGTTCGGCGGAGGAAATCGCCAGAAAGCATGACGGCAAATACTGCACGATGTGCGGTCCCGATTTCTGTTCCGTCCGCATCAGCGCCCGTTTGAAAGAGGCAATGAAACAGGAATAAGAGAGCTTTGCGGGAAAGCGGGAATCAGGCTTTTCCTGATTTCTTCCGGCTTTCTGAAAAAACAATAACGAACAGGAGGTCGATATGGCGGAATCATCGGAAATCCGGAAAATGGAAGATGCTTTGAAAAAAGCGGAGACCTCCTTTCATGTCCTGTTTGAGAAAATGAACGGAGACGGTTCCGCACGCGTCGTCTGCGACTGCAATTACAAAGATCTGCTGGAAGCATTGAGCATTCTGTTCCGCAAACTGCATGGGGAAGTGAGCGCTCTGGGTGCGGCGACGATCAATCCGAGGCTGGAATCCGTTTCTTCGGAAGAACCGGACTCGGTGGACGCATGGAACGAGATCGCATTCCGCTGCAACTCGAAAACATTCCGCCAATGTGTGGACGACGCGCTGTTCGATGCGCTGATGCGGATCAACCATGCAATCCGTTTTTCGCCCGAAATGCTGAAAGCCGTGGAGGACTCTGATACCGTGATCGGCAGTTCCATGCGCCATGCGGTGAATTTTGCAAAGGCGCTGGAACGTCTGCTTTCGCTTTATCTGATGTTGATTCATTCGGAGGGTGTGCCGGAGCTTTCGCGCCTGAATCCGGAGGTGAAGAGATTTCAGCTTTCGTCGTCTCTTTTTCTTCGTTCCACCTTGAAGGGGCTGGCAATGGAGCTGGATTCGCGTTTCGTGAAGCATGATGTTTTCTCATCCGGACGCACCTTCCGCTATGCTCACGGCGAATTTACGTCCGTTGTCCTGAAATCAATCCGCGGCGTAAATGAGTTTTACGGTTACGTCGAGGCGAAGCGGGTGTTTTCGGAGCATTTCGGCGCATTCGCCTCCGGCAGATACAATCTGCCTCTGCTGGTGAGCGGACTGCCGGGGCTGGGCAAGACGCAGATGACGATCGCCTATTGCCTGAAGTTCTCCGAACTGACTCTGATCCTGGCAGGCCCGGAGGATTTGCAGGAAGGGCTGGAGGGGCTGATTGCGAAACTGACTCCCTGCAAGAATAAGAAATTCGTCCTTTTCTTTGATGATATTGATACGCGTTCGATCAACTGGTATTACTTCCGCACCTACATCGGCGGGTCGTTTTCCCTGCCGCCGAACATGATGGTGGTTCTGGCTTCGAATTACGGTTTCCCGCCGAACATTTCAAGCCGCGGACGTGTCTTCAACTTCCCGCTGTTCGATGAAATACGGTGCCAGGAGATGATCGAGGACCTGTTTCTGTCGCGCGGGATGAAACACATTACGCCGGATCTGCTTTCCGTGATTGCCGCGGATTATGTGGAGGCGTTCGGGCAGAAAGAGTTCGATGAACTCAGCCCCCGTACGCTTGCCCGTTATCTGGAGCTTTATCTGGATGATTCCGCGAAACGCCGCCGTATGCTGGAACTTTCGCGCGGCGAGGTCATTACCAGACCCGATTCGCAGGTCTTTTACGAAATGAACATGAAACTTTTAAGGGCGCTCTACGGAGAGGAAGCCATTGATGAAGTCAGAAAAAAAGAACTTGATATCCGTTGACGAACCTCTGAATCTGTTTACGGATGAATACTATATGCGTGCGGCGCTCCGTCTCGCGGAACGTGCGGCGGCGGATGGCGAAGTCCCCGTGGGGGCTGTTGCGGTTAAAGACGGCATGGTGATTGCAAAGGCGTGGAATCAGGTCGAAATGCTGAAAGATGCGACGGCGCACGCCGAGATTCTGGTATTGACCGCCGCCGCGAATGCCATAGGCGACTGGCGGATGGACGGTGTCACGGTTTTCGTGACGAAGGAGCCCTGCGCCATGTGTGCCGGTGCGATGGTGAATGCGCGTGTGGACCGTGTTGTCTACGGGCTCGGCGACCCGCGCTGCGGCGCCTGCGGTTCCGCGCTGGATGTGACCGGTTTCAAGGGGATGCTTCATAATGTCGAGGTCAAGGGCGGCGTTCTGGAGCTGGAATGCAGGGAGCTGATGCAGGAGTTTTTCCGTCAGGCAAGAGAAAGAAGCAGGAGCCGGGAGCAGGGAGCCGGAAAGTAAAAATTCCCGGCACATGCGTTTCCCGTATTTTATCTGTAAAAAAGGAGCTGTGGATAAAATGAAAATCTTTATGGCGTTGTTTGCGGCGGTATTGACGGTTCTGACGGTCTCCTGTTCTTCGGAGCAGGACCCGAAAAAGGAGAAGCATGTGGTCTCTGCGGCACGTTTTCCGAAGTTGAAGGATTACAGCCTTGAATTGTCGGTTGTGACTCCGCGCAAGGAATATTATGCGGGCGAGGAGAATGTGAAGATCACCTTTTCCCTGAAGAATGTCGGGCTGACCCCTGTCACACTGGATGAGTGGTATATGTTCGAGAGTGCGAACATCAATGTCTATTACGCACCCGGAACGCTGGCGCAGACCGCGTCTCTGCCGGAGGAACAGTGGAAGCAGAGTCCCACGTATGACAGGAAGCGGAAACGCATCAATCTCCGTTCTCCTCTGGTGCTGAATCCGGGGACGAATCATGCGCTGGTCGTTGTGCCGCTGACCTTTTTGAAAGACCTCAGGGACGCCGGCAGGCATGTTCCCTACACGATCAAAGGGAAATTGAATCTTCAATCAGTGGATGTGGAGAGCGTTCCTTTCGAGATTACCGTAAAGTAAAAGGAAAAACGATATGGCAAAATACATACAGACTCCGGTTCAGGGAAAACACTGCCTGCTTTACTGCGGCGATCTGCTTGAGTTCCGCATTGAAAGCGATACCGTGATTCCCGGTGCCGTTTACCTGATGACGAATCTCGGAAATGCCGCATGGAAACGCTCCGAAACGATTGCCAGGGTCGAAAAAGGAGTCACGCCCGGTTTTCAGGACTGGCACAATGTCCGTATGAACAAAGTGGATGACTATACTTACAGCCTGACGCTCATGTTGACCGAGGAGGGGCATTTTGAAGCCAAATGTTATATCGCGGGCGAGAATGGCGAGGAACCCGTATGGATCGAGGGCGAGAATGTCCACGTCAATGTCGAGCCCGCCACTTACTGCTGTTCCAACAGCATTTACTGTGCTTTTGTGCGCCAGTTCGGAATGAACAAATACAATGCTGTGTCCAGACTCCCGGAGAATGTATCGCGCGAGGAGCTTGCCCGTCTTGACGGAGACGCCTATTCCGTAATTCCGCCCTCCGGCACATTCCGTGATCTGATCAAGGAGCTCGACCATATTTTCGATACATTGAACTGCCGTATCCTTCACCTGCTTCCGATCAATCCCACGCCGACCGTTTACGGGCGCATGGGGCGTTACGGCAGCCCCTATGCGGCGCTGGATTTCACGGCGGTCAATCCCGAACTTGCCGAATTCGACCGCAAGGCGACTCCGCTGGATCAGTTCCGCGAACTGGTGGATGCGGTTCACCGGAAAAACGGCAAGGTTTTCATCGACATTGCGATCAACCATACCGGATGGGCGGCGAAGATTCATGAAACGCATCCCGAATGGCTGGTGCGGGAACCCGACGGGACCATCCATTCTCCCGGCGCGTGGGGAGTCGTCTGGGGCGACCTGACCGAACTGGATCATTCCAAGCCGGAACTATGGAAATATCTTGCAACGGTGTTCCGCACATGGTGTATGCGCGGCGTGGACGGCTTCCGCTGTGACGCGGGGTATATGATTCCCGAAGCCGCGTGGGAATACATCACATCCTGTGTCCGTGACGAATTCCCGGAAACGATTTTCCTGCTGGAAGGCCTCGGCGGCGATCCGGCTGTGACGGCGAATCTGCTTGACAAGGCGAATATGAACTGGGCATACTCCGAACTGTTCCAGAATTATTCCCGCGAACAGATCGAAGGATACCTGAAATATGCATGGCTCCGCAGCGCCGGCGACGGGATCATGGTGCATTATGCGGAAACCCATGACAACAGCCGTCTTGCGGCGGTTTCACCGGAATATGCACGGATGCGGACGGCGCTCTGCGCTCTGACCTCCACCAACGGCGCTTTCGGTTTTGCCAACGGCGTCGAGTGGTTTGCCACGGAAAAAATTGACGTGCATGAATCTTCCGCCTTGAACTGGGGAGCTGTCCCGAATCAGGTAGACCTGATCAGCCGGTTGAATACGATTCTTGCGGCGCATCCGGCATTCCACAACGGGGCTGTCGTGAACTTCATTGACTCCGGCACCCCCTCCGGCGTGATCGTAGGCAGGAGCGACCCGGACGGAGGCAGTTCCGTGATTGTGGCGATCAATCTGGAAACCGGGAAAAGCACGAATGTCTCATGGAACATCTATTCGGCGCCGTTTGATGCGGAAACGGTGTATGATCTGATCAGCGGGCGCCGGATCAGCCTTGTGCGGGCATCCGGCGGCAGACGCTCCCTGATGCTTTCCGGCGGGCAGATGTTCTGTCTGTGCAAAGACAGAAAGGAGCTGGAGCGCGTCATTGAGCTTGAGGCGCGTGACCGTTTTCTGCCGGAAAAGATCGAAAGGCAGGAAGCCGCCGCGATGGCGTTCCGCGCAATTGCCGCAAAAAACAATTCGATCATTTCCTGCGGCGAAGATTCCGTGTCTGCGGCGGAAAGCATCCTGCGTTCGCCGGAACAGTTCCTGCGCGATCTTTACGGCGACGGTCTGGAAGCGCCGTTCACCTACTGGCAGTGGCCCGCCGATGCCAAACGCGCAGTCATGCTTCCGCCGGGGCATTTTCTGCTGGTGAAAGCCCCCTGCCGGTTCCGGGCATGTTTTGTGATTGACGACAAAGTGGTGTCCCTTGCGAACAGCCTGCATGAGTCAAGCGGTATTTTCTTTGCGCTGCTTCCGCCGGTTCCGGTTCCTGAAAAGCACAAGGAGGCGAAGCTGATCATTTCCGTTTTCGGCTCGGAAAAACTGGAACGCAGGATTTCTCCGGTCATGATTCTGGCGGAAGATGTGAAAGAGTTCAAGCTTTCTTATGGACGTGAGGAACTGCGGCGCGACAAACGTAATTTTCTTCAGGCGAACGGACGCGGCGGTCTGATCTGGATGCCCGTCGAACCCAATGAGCTGCGGAGCCGTTACGATGCCGTTCTGCTCGGCAATCTGAACCCGGATTATCCGGTGAACCGTCATATCATGCTGAGGCGTTTCCGTATGTGGGCGGTGCATCATGCACGCATCCAGGAATTTACAATTGATTGCCTGAAAGAGTTCCATATTGCGGACAATGGCGGCGGCGTCTGGGAATACGAATTGCCCGTCGGCAACGGCATGTTTGTCGAGATCCGCGTCAAACAGGAAATTCTGTATGATGAAAATGCCGTGATGCTGACTCTGGTGCGTTCTTCCTGTGAAGGCAAGGGGCATCGCCTTTGCGACAATACTCCGGTAAAGATTATTGTCCGCCCGGATGTTGAGGACCGTTCTTTCCATGAGGAGACGAAGGCTTCCATGGGACCCGAACGCTACTGGCCCGGACTCATCAAGGCGTCGGATCACGGTTTCGAGTTCCATGCCGCTTCGGACCGTATCCTGTCCGTGACCGGTTCCAGAGGGCGTTTCCGCCGTGCCGAGGAGTGGACTTACATGATCTGGCAGGAAAAGGAGGCGTCGCGCGGGCTGGAACCCAACAGCGACCTGTTCAGTCCCGGTTACTTTACGGTTTCGCTTGCCGGCGGGGAGGCGCTTTATATCGCGGGGCAGATGCTGACTTCCCCCGATGCGCCGAAGATTCCGCCTGCGATGGTCAGCGAGGCGGCATTCGCGAAAAGACGCGATACTTCGGTCGAAGATACGATGCTGACCGCGCTTTCGCAGTTTGTCGTGAAACGCGGCGATCTGAAAACTGTGATTGCCGGATATCCGTGGTTCCTCGACTGGGGGCGCGATACGCTGATTGCCGTGCGCGGACTGATTGCCGCGCCGGAGTTCAGGGATCACGTCAAGGCGATTCTGCTCCAGTTTGCCTCCTATGCCGACCGCGGCACGATCCCGAATATGATTTTCGGCGGCAATGCCGACAACCGCGATACGTCCGATGCACAGCTCTGGCTGTTTACCGCATGCAGTGATCTCTGCAGGGCGGAAGGCGGTTTTTCGTTCCTTGAACAGCAGGTCAGGAACGGCAAAACTCTGCTTGAGACGCTGATTTCGCTGGCGGAGGGTCTGATTGCCGGTACGCCGAACGGGATTGCGGTGGACCCCGAATCCATGCTGGTGTTCAGCCCGTCTCATTTCACATGGATGGATACGAACTATCCCGCCGGCACGCCGCGGCAAGGGTATCCGATTGAAATTCAGGCTTTATGGTTTGCCGCTTTGCGTTTCCTTGCCGAAGCGGTCGGAGGCGCTGCCGGAGAGGAATGGAGGAAACGTTCGGTGCAGGTTGCCGCGTCGATTTCGAAATATTACGTTCTGAAAGGGCGCGATTATCTTTCGGACTGTCTGCACTGCAATCCCGGAGTTCCTGCATCAAAAGCGGTTCCTGACGATCATCTGCGCCCGAATCAGCTTTATGCCTTGACTCTCGGCGCGTTCAGGGATCACCGCCGTTCGATGCTGATTCTGGATGCCTGTTCCAAACTTCTGATTCCCGGAGCGATCCGCAGTCTGGCGGACCAGAAGACGGATTATGCGCTTGCGATTTACAGTTCGTCCGGAGTCTTGCTGAATGATCCGGTGCATCCCTACTGGGGAAGATATGAGGGTGACGAAGACACGAGGCGGAAACCCGCCTATCACAACGGCACTGCCTGGACCTGGCAGTTTCCCGCTTACTGCGAGGCTTATTACATGATCTACGGCAAAGCCGGATGCCGGACAGCCCGTTCCCTGCTGTCCTCGTGTTCGCTGATTATGAATGACGGCTGTATTTCGCAGCTTGCCGAGATTCTGGATGGAGATTATCCTCATATCCAGCGTGGATGCGGAGCGCAGGCATGGGGAATTTCGGAATACTATCGTGTCTGGAAACTCCTTCATGAATAAAAAAGCGATATTTTATCAGAAACGAGCTTGTTTTTTCAAGGTTCTCCTGTATATTATAGTCCTTGTAAACAGCAAACGCACCCGTAGCTCAATTGGATAGAGCGTCTGGCTACGGACCAGAAGGTTGCAGGTTCAAGTCCTACCGGGTGCACCATTTAGTCCCTTTAGTCGAACTATTATAACTCGACAACATTGTGTAACTTCCATCTTTGTTCAGATTGATTTGTTTCTGTTCCGCAGGGAAAGACGGGAAAGAATTCCTTTGCCTGATTTTCATGTTTTTCCGGATTGTGCGGCTTCACAAGTTTCAACTTTGAGGCGGCTGTCTGGACGAGATGACTCCCGCAGGATAAAACTGTTTATGACGGAATGCACTCGGGGTCATGCCGTAATGCTGGCGGAACTCCCGGGAAAAGAACATGGGGGAGGAAAATCCCGCTTCATAAGCAATCTGCTTGATGTTGCCGTTGTGGAGCATCAGCAGACGGGCGGCGAGTTCCAGCCTCTGCTGAATCATGTATTGTCCCGGGGAACATCCCAGATGATCCCGGAAAAGCCGGTTCAGTGAACTGATGCTGATTCCGCAATGTTCCGCCAGTTCCTTCCGCCTGATCCGTGCGTTTCCCTGTTGCGTAAGAAAGCGGATTGCCTGTACAAGCGGTTCCGGTTTGTGCCTGGAATACAACTGATTCCGGAGTTCCTGCAGAAACATCAGCATTTGGCAGAGCAGATCCATTTCACAGGTGTCGCCGCTGACATTTCCGGCGATCTCATCAAGAATTTTCCTGATCCGGCCGGGATGCGGCAGATGAACCAGAGTCAGGTCTTCCGGGAAAAGCTGACGGCAGATTGCCGCCTGTACCGGAGTATAGCTCAGCAGCAGGCACTGTTTCCGGGCCATTCCGGAAGGGCCGGTTTTCACCGTGAACCCGTTGCGGAACTGGGCGACCAGCAAATCTCCGGCGTGCGCGGTCAGTTTGCGTGATTCGTATTGAATTTCCGCATCGCCGTTGAGAAAAAAGTTGAATGAAATATAGGAACCGCACTCTTTCCGGATTGTCATATTTTTCCGCCAGATGCTGTTCCCGAATGCAAAACAATGGAGAATGTCCTTCAATGCTTCTGTGTAGGTATCATTATTCAGGTAAAATTGTTCATCCATCACGATATTTCCGGAAGAATCGCGGAGCCGGGTGCTGCGAAGTGTAAATGAACAGTTCGACATGGAAGTTCTCCGATTGTATTATGTTTTGATACGAAAGTGCAATTTTTACCTGTTGCATTTATCATGCAAACCATTATAATATATTCAAAACAAGATGGAATGCAAGGTGGAGGAAATAACCGAAAATGAAAATTGTGATGATCGGCGGCGGAAGTGTGCTGTGGACTCCGCGTCTTGGCTGTGACCTGTTTCTTGAACCGGCGCTTGATGGCGCGGAGCTGTGTCTGGTCGATATTGACCCCCTGGCGGTAACGCGGACGGCTGCCTGTCTGCGGGCTGCTGTAAGTCAGCATGGACTGCACTGGAAGATCCGTGTTGCCGACCTCGATACCGCTTTGAAAAAGGCTGATCTGGTTCTGGTTTCGATCTCGACGGGAGGCTTTGATGCCATGATGAACGATTACAGTATTCCTGAACGGTTCGGTATTTACCATACCGTCGGCGACACTGTCGGGCCCGGAGGCATTTCGCGGGCGCTCCGCAATATTCCGGTGTTCACCGGAATCGCCCGCAGGATGAGCCGTCTCTGCCCGGACGCATGGATGCTTCATGTGACCAATCCTTTGACCCAGTTGACCCGTGCGGTCGAGAAGACCGGCCTGGTCCGCACCGCGGGGCTGTGCCATGAATATATCGGCATGTTGACTATGCTGCGGGACTTTTTCCAGGTGGAGAATCCGGGCGACATTGATTCGCTCTGTGTCGGCGTCAATCATTTCACTGTTCTGAAAAATCTTGCCGTCCGCGGTGTAAAGAATCCGGAAAAGCGCCTGACCGTAAAAAATTATCTGAAATATGAGAAGCAGCGTTCCGGTGAACTGTTGACCAAAACACTTGACGATATTGTAATCAAAGCCGCCTGCCGCCCTGGAAAGCTCATTCCTTATTATTTCAATTTCTATCTTAACGACCATTGGGGGTTTTTCCCGATGGCAAGCAGTTGCCATGTCTGTGAGAATCTGCCCGGCATTAATGTCTCGGAGGAGATGCTTGCCATGCTGAATATCTACCGCAAAGGAGTGCTGCCGGGGCGTGCGGACCGGAAAAAGGAGCAGACGCAAAAGCTGGACAGGCTGTTGAAGGACGGCGCGCCGATTCCGGAAATGTCGGAACGCTCGAAAGAGATGTTTGCCGATGCCGCCGTCGCACTGCTGAACGGTGAACCGCGCAGAATCATTGCCGCAGTCGGGAATCAGGGACAGGTTGCAAATCTGCCGCGCCTGGCAACGGTTGAGACCTGGGCGCAGGTTTCGCGCTCCGGCATTCATCCGGTGATGTCCGGAGAGGCGCCGCCGTCCGTCAAAGGTTTCATGGAACAGATCATTGCGGAAGAGGAGCTGACTGTCGAGGCGGCTCTTACCGGTGATTTTGATCTCGTTGTCAACGCGTTGACTGCATCTCCGATGGTTGCGGACAAGCGTATTGCTCCACGGCTGGCAAAGGAGCTGCTGAAAGCCAATCAATCATATTTACCCCAATTTACCAGAAGGAGGACATTTTCATGAAACAAGAATTCAAATTCACCTCTCCTGTCGTGAATGCACTCCGTTTCATACACGGTAGGCTGCGTCTGTGCGGAACGGTCTCCCGAAGAGGAGTGAATCAACATCTCGCCTCTTGCTTCCTTCGATTGTTCCAATGTTTTTCTACTTCTTCTCTCAGAATTCCCAGTTCGATATTCTTACTTCGCAGGGTGAAAATAAGGATTTTTACTCTCATAAAGCTCCTCATGAGGAAAAGCTGTAAAAAGGATGTTTCATTCCGGCGGTGTCAATTCACGCCCTGCCTTATTTTTCCTTTCTTCCTTCGATTGTTCAAACGTTCTGATGTTGAATTGTTCCAATGTTTTTCTACTTCTTCCTTCCCTGTTTTCTGTTCGATATTCTTCCTTCGCAGGGTGAAAATAAGGATTTTCACCCTGATAGAGCTCCTCATCGTGATTGCAATCATCGCGATTCTGGCAGGGATGCTTCTGCCGGCGCTCGGCAAGGCGAGAGAACAGGCAAGAACCACCAGCTGCATCAACAATCTGAAACAACTGCATCTCTACACATGGCAATATGTTGAGGATTATGCGGAGTATCTGCCGGACGGCACGGCAAGTTCGACAAGCTGGCATCTCAAGATCATTCAGTATGCCACGCAGAAAACCAGTAAACTGAACATGGAGCCGATGCGGTGTCCCTCCGACAAAAACTGGATCTTTTCCGGAACCAGTTACGGGATCAATGTCCGTCTTGCCGGAAAAAAGATTACATCCGTACGTAAAAGCGACACAATCCTTTTTTTCGATATCGACTCACCCAATTATGTCGCAGCCGATTACTATTATCCGGACCGTATGAAGTACCGGCACGGCAATAAAATCAATGTGCTCTTTTTCGGAGGCCATGCAAAGAGCTTCAAACCGTTCATTACCGTTCCGGCATGGATCAAGTACATCAGAAATATTCCCTATCCCGGCACGCTCTGGATTCCCGATCTGTCGGAAGAAAAATCATAACCTGCAAATATAAGGAAAATAGTTATGAAATGTTTCATCTCTTTCGCACTGCTGCTTTCCGTATCGTTTCTTTCCGCCGGGACTGCCGGGGAAAGAATTGCCGTGCCGCTTCGATGGGAAAGGAACAGGACAGCCGCTTCCTGCCAGTTCGAGAAAATAGGCGCGGCGGAGGATTCCGGAAACTATGTATTTGCATTTACGGTTGCGGGCCTGCCGGAACTGACTGCGGAGAAAGGAAGTATTTCCGTCTACTGGAATTGCGACGGCGACAAAATGACCGGACGCTTCGGCAAAAGTTTCGGAGCGGATATCCAGTTCAATATCCGGCTGTCGGATCAGAGCGTCAATGCGATTCTCTGGGAGAACGAAAAGGAATGCTCCGCACTTTCCCTGCCGCGGGAGAATCTGCATCTTGCCGTAAACGGCAATACCGTTCTGATGGCCCTGCGGGCGGAAGCGTTGCGGAAACTGCGTATTGCCGACCGTTCCATGCTGAGGGTTAATGCGGCGGATTCGCGGAAACGGCGGGACAGTATTGATCTGGAAGTTGATTTCAGGAAACGCGGTGGACCCGTCATGGCGACATTCGAGTGCAACAGCCCCGTGCGTGATGCTTCTGCTGCTGTTTCTGCGCCTCCGCCGGGAAAGGGGATTCCGGTTCCGGTCTGCTGGCGCAGGACGGAAAATGTACGTCCCGGGCAGTTCCGCGCCATCGGTTTCGCACAGGATAAGAGCAAATACATTTTCGGTTTCGCGGGGCGGAAACAGACCGGCGGCAGCATCCTGATTTACTGGAACAGTGACGGCGACAGAATGACCGGACGTTTTCCGGGTGTTCTCGGAGTGGATATCCAGTTCAACGTAAATCCGGCTGAAAGGACGGTTCTGGCGACGATCTGGAAAGATGATAAAGAGAGACGGCAGATGACGCTTTATGAGGATGATTTTCTTGTTGAGGAGACCGGCGGCGTTCTTTTTTTCGTTCTGCGCGCCGAAGCTCTCAAACAGGTCCGTATTGCCGCGGAGTCTTCGGCGAGAGTCAATCATACCGTTGGAACGGAGCGGAAGGACAGTGTGGAATTCACTCTCGGCTCCGGCAGCCGGACGGAGCTTTTTCTTCCGGAGCGTCTGAATTTCATACGCTTCGGTTCGGAACGGAACATCCGGCGTAAATCCGCCGTTGCGGTTCCTCTCCGCGGAACCCCGCCCGGCGTGTCCGTCTGGTCCTGCGGTTCGGAACGTTTCCAGGAACAGGAGGCGACGCCGGAATTCTCTGCTCCGGTCACAGCCTTTTCGATGAAAGCCGCGGCGGGAGAGACGGAACATCTGTTCTTTGCCGTTGAAACCGGACAGCCTTTCTCCCGTCTTGAGCTGACAGCCGGGCCGCTCAAATCCTCCTCCGGCGCTGTCATCGGAACGGAGCATCAGAAAATACGTTATGCGGATTTTGTGGAGGATGACCGCGGCGAATGTTATACGGATGTTCTTCTGCCCGCCTTTCCCGGACGGGCGGTGAAACGGCAGTTCACAGTATTTACCTGCCGGGTTCCGCGCGATGCGAAACCGGGCGTATATACTGGCGAGCTCCGGCTCACGATCAATGGGAATCCGGCGGGAACGGTTCCTGTTCAACTGGAGGTTTACGGTTTTCAACTGCCGGAGAAACCTCTGCTTTCCACGGCGTTTTCTGTCAAACAGAGCCATATCAGGGCAAGATTCTCCGATTCGGAGACAGCACGGAGAGTTTATGAAAAAATGCTGGACCAGTGCGCACGTCTCCGCTATGGTCCCCGCCTGCTTGGAGTCGAACCCCGGTTTTCTCTGTCCGGCGGTCAATTGCAGATCGACTGGAGCGGGCATGAGAAGGCTCTGGAGGATTATTTTCAACGCTTTTCCGTTACGCAGATTACGCCCGCCCAGCTGGGAAGCCATGATGTCTTTTTCCGCTGGAACAGCCTGCTGCATAAAAATTACAAGGATACCGGCGATCCTGAATTTCAATCTGTCTGGACGCAGTTCGTCCGGCAGTTTTATTCCCGGTTCCGGCAGAACGGATACCTGAATAAAATACTGTTCATCATCTGGGATGAACCCTATTCCTGCTGGAACGATATCATCCGGGCTGTTCAGGTGGTCCGCCGGAACGCGCCGGATCTGCCGGTCGGAATTTTCATCGACAAATATGAGCCGTTGCTGGAGAACTATATTGACATCTGGCTGGTGCCCTTCAGCGGACTCGCAGGAATGCGCACAAACCCGAAGCTTGCAGAAAAACGGGTCTGGCTCTATAATTCCGGCGGAGTCAGGAATTTCCGGCTGCCGGCTGCCGATCTGCGGGGATTCTACCTGTTGGCGTATCGGTACAAGATTGAAGGTTTTCTGAGCAGTGAGATCAATATGATTGCGCAGAGCGGGTGTGAGAACGGACGTTTTTTCAACCGGTATCCGCAGCATTGCTGGATGTATGTCTCCGGGGACGGCAGGGAAGTCTGCGATTCATGGCGGCAGCTGCTCCTGAGCGACGGCATTGATGATTTCGACTATCTTTCCATTTACCGTAATCTGTTGAGGAAGCGTGGAGAACGCGAACCGGAGTGGCTGACGGCAGTCCTGCCGGTTTTCCGGAAAGACGGCAGTGTTGACTTTAAAATCCGCACCATCGCCGGATGGAATGCTGTCCGGGACCGGATCGCCCGTGAAATTGTCCGGATGCAGAGCAACTGACGCAGGCATAGATGGGAACGGCGATCTGCCGGATATGGCTCGCATGGGGGGGAACATGTCTTTGAAATATGTTGCCGGGCATGGTATATTACCGGGATCATGCAATGAATTTCAATTTCAAAAGACATGGCCGGAAATCAGATATGAGTGTCGCGACTTCACAAAATGCCAACGCAGAGCGCCTGGCAGCGGCGTGTGTGCTGAGTATCATCGGCGGCTTTCTGGATATCTATACCTATCTCTGCCGGGGCAAGGTCTTTGCCAATGCCGTTACCGGGAATATGGTGCTGTTCGGTTTCCATCTGGCGAATCTGGAATGGGGGGCAGGTGCAAAATATCTGCTGGCGATATTTTTCTATGCGCTTGGGGTTTTTGCCGCCGAATATGTCCATCAGAAACTGCCGGCGGCAAAACGGATCGGCTGGCATCAGTCCGTGCTGATACTGGAAATTGCATGTCTTGCGCCTGTGATCTTCGTTCCCTACGGTGACTTTGATTTCGCGGTCAATTCTCTGATTTCATTCGTCTGTGCGCTTCAGGTCCAGACTTTCCGCCGGGTTCACGGGCTTCCGTTCGCTTCGACGATGTGCACTGGCAATCTGAGGAGCGGGACTGAAGCGCTCTTTCGCCATGTTACGGGAAAAGACCGTACGGAACTGGGGAAATCCCTGCACTATTATCTGGTGATTGTGTGTTTTATTTCCGGTGCGGCAGCCGGAGCGGTTCTGCTGCACAGATTCGGTCATTTTGTCTTCTTTCTTGCCCCTGCCGGACTGCTTGCCGTGTTTTTTATGGTTACGACGAAACGCCAGTTTGCCAGAGTGCGCGGGACGTTCCGGAAAATATTCAGGAAAAGAGCGTGAGACATCCGGTTTTCTGCAACAGAGACGCATGAAAGGGGAGCTCCGCCCCTGCACCGGGGCAGGGGGCGGAGGAGCTGTCAATTCAACTTAAACGGCATCGATGTATTTGCGGATGTTTGAAACATTGATGATGCGTTCCGCCTTGCCGTCTTTTTTGACGACAAGCGTCGGCGCCTGCCGGACGCCGAAACGTTCGGCTGTTTCAAGATCGTCGTCTGCAAAGACGACATCATAGTTGATTCCCGCCTGATCCAGAAACGCTTTTGCCGTTTTGCAGTTCGGGCATGTTCTGGTGGCAAACAGAATGAAGTGTTCTTCTTTGGAAGCGGCAGGAGCCTCCGCCGGTGTGGATTCTCCGCATTTCCGCACGATATCCGCGGAACTGTAGACTTTGCGCTGTTTGTATTCCTGAAGCTTGCCGTCGTTCCAGTTCTGGACGGGACGGTAGTAGCCTGTGATACGGCTGTAGACTTCCGTGCGCTGTCCGCATTCGGGGCATTCGAGTTTTTCTCCCGCGATATACCCGTGATGTTTGCAGACCGAATAGGTGGGAGACAGGGTATAGTAGGGAAGCTTGTAATTTGCGGCAATCTTCCGGACCAGGCTGGCGGCGCTCTGCCAGTCCGGCAGTTTTTCCCCGAGGAACGCATGGAAAACGGTTCCGGATGTATACAGCACCTGAAGATCGTCCTGAATGTCGAGAGCGGCGAAGATATCGTCGGTATAACCTACGGGGAGATGCGAACTGTTGGTGTAGTAAGGCGTCTCGCTGTCTTCGGAGGCTGTGACGATGTCCGGGAAGCGTTTTCTGTCATGTTTGGCGAGGCGGTAACTCGTTGATTCCGCAGGAGTTGCCTCCAGGTTGTAGAGGTCTCCGTATTTTTCCTGATAATCGGAGAGACGCTCTCTCATGTGGTTCAGCACCTCTTTGGAGAATTCCTGTGTCTTCTTGTGCGTCATATCCGCGCGCAGCCATTTCGCGTTCAGCCCGACTTCGTTCATGCCGAGCAGCCCGATTGTGGAGAAGTGATTGTCGAATTTTCCGAGATAGCGCTTCGTATAAGGATACAGCCCTTCGTTCAGGAGTTTTGTGATGATTTTGCGCTTGATGTTGAGGGAACGCGCCGAGATGTCCATCATATGATCCAGGCGCTTGAAAAAGTCTTCCCGGTTTTCCGCCAGATATGCGATGCGCGGCATGTTGATGGTGACGACTCCGATGGAGCCGGTGCTTTCGCCGCTGCCGAAGAATCCGCCGGATTTCTTGCGGAGTTCGCGCAGATCGAGACGCAGGCGGCAGCACATGCTGCGGATGTCGCTGGGCTCCATGTCGCTGTTGATGTAATTCGAGAAATACGGCGTCCCGTATTTTGACGCCATCTCGAAAAGAAGACGGTTGTTTTCCCGGTCGGACCAGTCGAAGTCACGGGTAATGGAATAGGTCGGAATCGGATATTGGAAACCGCGCCCGTTGGCGTCGCCTTCGATCATCGTCTCGATGAACGCTTTGTTGATCATATCCATTTCCGGCTTGCAGTCCTTGTATTTGAACGGCATTTCCCTGCCGCCGACGATTGCATTCAGCTCCGCAAGGTCGTTCGGAACCTCCCAGTCCAGCGTGATGTTGGAGAACGGCGCCTGTGTGCCCCAGCGGGACGGCGTGTTGACCCCGAAAATAAAGGACTCGATACATTTCTTGACCTGTGAATAGGAGAGATTGTCCGCTTTCACGAATGGCGCCAGATAGGTGTCGAAGGAGGAGAATGCCTGCGCGCCCGCCCATTCGTTCTGCATGATTCCGAGGAAGTTTACCATCTGGTTGCAGAGTGTTGCCAGATGACGTGCGGGAGCGCTTGTGATTTTTCCCGGAACTCCGCCGAGTCCCTCCTGAATCAACTGCCGGAGAGACCAGCCGGCGCAATAGCCGGTCAGCATGGAAAGGTCGTGCAGATGAATATCGGCATTGCGGTGCGCGTTGGCGATTTCATCATCGTAAACTTCGGAGAGCCAGTAGTTTGCCGTAATCGCTCCGGAGTTGGAAAGGATCAGTCCGCCGACGGAATAGGTGACTGTGGAGTTTTCCTTGACGCGCCAGTCGCTGATTTTCAGGTAGTTGTCCACCGTTGTCTTGTAATCGAGCGCGGTGGACGAGATGGAGCGGAGTTTTTCACGCTGGCGGCGGTACAGAATATAAGCCTTGGCAACGTCGGCGTAACCCGCTTGTACAAGCACAGATTCCACGCTGTCCTGAATATCTTCGACGGAGATCAGCCCCTCTTTGATCTTGGGCTCGAAATCCGCCGTGACTTTCAAGGCGAGGAAATCAATGATGGAAGGGTGATACTGTTTTTCCTGTGCCTCGAAAGCCATTCTGATTGCGTCGGAAATCTTCTGCAGATTGAAATCGACGTTTTTCCCGTCACGTTTTTGTACTTGGTACATTGTCATCCCTTTCAAAAAGTATAAAGTTAAATTGCTGATTGCCCTTATTCCATTCCGCGAATCCCGGCATCAGGCACGAAACGCTTCGCGATGGCAAGATACCGGTTCATTTCTTCTTTCGGCACGCCGCTGCACCTGCTGTCCAGCAGACTTCCCGAGTCGGCGAACGACTGCAGAAAATAACGCGGCGCTCCTTCGATCCACGCTCCTATTGCTTCAAAGTCTCCGGCGTCATGGAACTGCTTGACAACGGTGGTTCTGAATTCATAAGGAACCGTCCCCTGTTTCAGATAGGCGACACTTTTCCGAACTGCTTCCAGAACACCCGCTGATGCTGTCGTTGCCGCATATTTTTCAGGGGCATTCTTGATGTCCATTGCGACATAATCGACGCAGTGCGACTCCACGGCAGCCTGAAGGCGTTCCGGAAAGGACCCGTTGGTGTCCAGCTTGACGGAAAATCCCGCATCATGAATCTTTTTCATGAAATCAGGCAGTTCCGGATGACACAGCGGCTCGCCCCCGGAAATGCAGACCCCGTCCAGAATTCCGCGGCGGTTGTCCAGAAACGCGAGGATGTCATCTTCATTCGGAGCATCTTCCTCGCCTTCTCTGTGCACCAGAGACGCATTGTGGCAGAAAGGACAACGGAAATTGCAGCCGAATGTGAATACGGTGCAGGCGACCTTGCCCGGAAAATCGAGCAGAGTGAGTTTCTGTAATCCGAAGTGAAGTTTTGCCATGTTTTCAATCCCGAAAAAATGCGGCTGCAAGAACAACCGTAAAAAACCATGAAACACTATATGTTGTAGATTTATTGGAAATATATGGTATATCTTGTATTTTTCAAGGGGAATTCCAAACAATTTTCTAACAAAAAAATAATTCCTTTGTTTTCAGGATGTTAGAACTTTCCGGACGGATGATCATACGATATGATATCCGGGATAACGCGATATGCAGTTTCCAATTGCGCACTCCGGTCTTCGCGGCTGGACTGCGGCAGATGCAAAGCGCCTGCACGTCATATTTTCATTTTTTGCCCTTTATCACTATATTTGGAGAAAAATCCTGCTTTTTTCATGTCCGCCCCCTTGACAATTCATGATTTTTATTTATAATTAATGGTATTAAAGGTTCTAATGGTCTGAAATGGTGTTATGATGATTTATCATTATCTGAAAGTCGATAAGCAAAGCGGAACCCCGATCTACCAGCAGCTGGTTTCGGGGATCGAACGTTTTTGCCGCGACTATCCGCCGGAGACACCGATCCCGCCGGAGCGTGATCTCTCGAAAACGCTCGGAGTGAGCCGGACCACTCTGCGGCAGGCGCTCAAAGAGTGCTGTGACCGCGGTCTGATCATCAGCCGGTGGGCGAAAGGCATTTTCGTTGCGGAACAGAAGAAACGCAGGCGGATTCTTGTCATGATGCCGGAATCGACCATGATCAGCATGCCCTGGAACTACACTCTGCCGGGAATAGAACAGCGGGCGGCGGAGTTGTCGATTACGGTGGAAAAAATCTCCACGACGTTTCTGAGAAGCCAGACGAAAGAGCAGATCAGGCATTTTCTTGAACAGGAGGATTTCACAGGGATTCTTCACATGGATTATCTTTCATGGGTTGGAGCCGAAGAACTGGATGTATTGCGCAATATTCATACTCCCGTTCTGTTCCCGCACAGCTGCCTCTACTGGTTCCGGCAGATGCCGTTCCCCATGAACGTTGTGGATGAGCGCAAGGCGTTTCAGGACGCGATAATTGCCATGGTGGAGATGGGACATACGGAAATCATGACACTGGGAGCGGATTCCTATTATGACGCGATACGCGGCTATTCCGGGGATGAATACCTGAAGATGCTCGAAGGCATCGGTGCAAATCCTGATCCTGAACTTTTCCGCCGTGTGCAGTATGATGAAGAAAAAATCGCCGAAACGGTATCGGTTCTGCTGAAACCGAAAAGAAAGTTCACTGCAATCATCTGTTTTTCCGATTTTTATGCGATCATGGCGATGAAAGCCCTGAAACGGTATTCTCTCCGGGTGCCGGAGGACGTCTCCATCATGGGATTCTGCGGATTCCCGGGAGGTAAATTCCTGACTCCGGGACTTTCCACCATTGATTTCAATTATCTCCTGATCGGCAGAAATGCCGTGGACCGTTTGCTCGCCATTCCCTCTGAATGGCAGAAGATGAACGAGTCTGAGCGGGTCAATTTTTCTCCGTATGAACTGGTCATACGCGAAAGCATGAAACCATTAAAAAAGAAAAACAGGAAAGGGAAATAATTTATGAAACGTTGCCGCATGTTCACCCTGATAGAGTTTCTCATGAGGAAAAGTTGTAAAAAGGATATTTTATTCCGGCAGTGTCAATTCGTGCCCTGCCTTATTTTTCCTTTCTTCCTCCAATTGTTCAAATGTTTTCCTGTTCCTTCTTTCTTCAGAATTCCCTGTTCGATATTCTTCCTTCGCAGGGTGAAAATACGGATTTTCACCCTGATAGAGCTCTTGATTGTGATTGCGATCATCGCGATTCTGGCGGGAATGCTCCTGCCTGCCTTGAACAAGGCGCGCGAAGCTGCACGCAGGATATCCTGTGCTTCCAATTTTTCGCAGATTGGAAAAGCAGTGACAATGTATACCGCGGACAACAAGGAGCACATCCCGCCTTACAAAGTCACTGCCCCTGCTGAAGAAGACTACATGTATTTTTGGGGCGGCGGGAGAAATGGTTTTCTGTCCCCATACCTGGGAGTCCAGACAGCAAAGTATGAAATGAATATCGGAGCGATTGACAATACAGGCAAACGCTCAAAGTTCTGCTGCCCCACCAGACAGCCTACTTTCACGGGAAATGTTTATTGTTATGGCGCGAATGTTCATGTTATTGAGTTTGATTGGGCACAAGAACATGCTGTGCTTTCACGGTTCAAGCGTCCATCCAAAACGATGCTTGCAGGCGAGTGTTCCCAACAGAATGACACGCCGCTTCTCAGTGTCATAAAAATCGTTAAGTATTTATTCGGGTTCCCGCATTCCAACGGCGCAAACGTGCTGTTCGTGGACACTCATGTGGAATGGCTTCCGATCAGGACGGTTCCGACGCAGGAGAATGTTGATTACGGCGACCGGAGAATCTTTTGGTATTTTAATTGACATTTTCAATATAGAGTGTTTCAATTTACCCCAATTCAACATAAAAAAGAAAGGACCCGCCGCATGAAAACAGGAAATCTCATGGCCGCATTCGCTTGTGTCCTCTGTCTCGGACTCGGCGCTTATGAAAATTTCGATGCCGCATACAAGGATGCGCAGCGTCTGGAAAAAGAGAACAAAAATCCCGAAGCTCTGGCTGCCTTGCAGAAAGCGGCGGAGCTGTCACAGGCGGACTGGCAGAGAGCCAGGGCCTTTGACATAGCTGCAAATATTCACCTCAAGATGCGGAACCCGGAGGAAGCCGCAAAGCAAGTCGCCGCACTTCAGGCATTGGCATTGAATCAGGAACAGACGATTGCTCTGTATCTGTTGAATGCCCGTGTCCTTACTGCGCAGAAAAAAACGGCGGACGCCAAGACGGAACTGCGGAAGATCATCGCGATTCAGAATGATTTTGAGCCGTATTATCTTTATGCCGGCGCGACTGTCAGCCTGAATCAGTTGAATGATCCGGGACTTGCCGGGGAATTCATCCGGAAGTTCAACGCAAACAAGCGCGGCAAAGCCGAATGGATGCTGTCCCGTGTCAAGGACATGGAGAAAAAAATCGAAATAAAAAAATAACGACAGGAGACTCCGATGAAACACATCATGACATCATTGCTCTGTTCCTTCGCATTGATCGTTTCCGCGGTGCAGTTTGAACAGGGCGCAAGAATCGTAAATGTCGGCGGCGTTCCCGCCAGGGCGGAAAAACTGGAAATTGTCCTGCCGGCGGAAACGCCCCTCCTCAAATTCGCAGCAACGGAACTTCAGACTTTTCTTGAACAGGCCACAGGGCGGAAACCGCCAGTCGTGAAGGAACCCCATGCGGACAGCGTTTCGCTGATTCTCGGCGACAACGTCTATGCCGTGAAAGCCGGGCTCAAAGTTTCCGCACTTCCCGAACAGGGATATTTCATCCGGCGCGTCGGCAGCCGGATCTATCTCGCGGGGAAAGACTCCGCCACGGACGCGCCGTCGCAGAACGGGTGGGCGCAGTGCTACCGGCGCGGCACATTGAGCGCGGTCTATGACTTCCTCGAACGTTTTGCGGACGCCCGTTTCTTTTTCCCCGGCGAAACGGGAACGGTCATCCCGGCGAAAGGCGCCCTGATGCTTCCGCCGGTCATTGATATTCTGGAGCGGCCCGATTTCATAGACCGCCGTTTCCTGCACTACGACGGGAAATGGTATGAGGGAGACGGCAGTTATGGCGGCGTCAAAGGAATCAACCTGAACCTGCTGCGTCTGCGCATGACTGAAAACTACATTCCGTTCGGTCACGGACTCGCGTATCTGGATTATCTCCGGCGGTTCAAGGATCATCCCGAATATTTCGCATTGATGCCGGACGGCAGACGTCACAATGACGAGGGTTTTGTGCATACGGGACATCTCTGCTTCAACAGCGGAATCCGCGAGGAGATCTATCAGGACGCCAAAACGTATCTGACCGGTGGTTCCGCTCAGTCGCGCGGACTCGGACACTGGAATTCCAATGCGGCGCGTCCCGGATATTTCTCCCTCATGACGCAGGACTGGCTTTACTGGTGCGGCTGCGAAAAATGCCGCAGGATTTCTCCGCCCGGACGCGACGAGGCATACAAGGAAAACAGGCAGGCGGTGAGCGATTTCATGTGGCAGTTCACGGCGGATCTTGCAAACCGGCTGAAGAAGGAAGGTGTTCCCGGGATCATCACGCAAATGGCTTACCTGCCGTATGACAAAATTCCGAAATGCGACATCCCGCAGAACGTCGCCGTCCAGGTGGCGGTGACGGGCCCCGGCAAGAACGACCAGAAAGCCGATGACGAAAAGATCAAGGCATGGGTCGGCAAACTCAAAAGCAAAGTCTCGCTGTGGACCTATCCCGGCAAATGCGGCAACAAGGCAATGCCCGGAATTCCGGCGATGATGCATCATCACATGGGAAAATATTTCCAGGACCGCAGGGACTGGCTTTTCGGCGCGTTCATTGAATCCGAAACGGATCACTATATCTTCAATTATCTGAATTATTACATCTTTGCGAAGGCGACCTGGAACACGGACACCGACCTGAACGCGGTTCTGGACGACCATTACCGCGTCATGTTCGGCAAAGGCGCTCCCATGATGCAAAAATTCTATGATGAACTGGAAACGCTCTGGGTGGACCGGATTGACGGAAATACCGCAGACACCGCGCTCGGCCCCGTGGCGACCCTCCCGACCGACATTGAGATATGGACAAAGATCTATTCTCCGGAAAAGCTCAGGGAATTCGAACTGCTGTTCAAAAATGCGGAAGCGGTCGCCGGGAAGGATGCCGGCGCATTGAAACGAATCCGCTTCATGAAGAAAAACATGCTGGAACCGCTTCTCGCCGCCGCGGAAAAATTCCGCATGTCGCAGAATTCGCTGGACAGCTGGAAAGTCGACCTTCCCGGAACGGTGTATCTGCGCGCCTACAAGGGCGATGTCAACGAAGTATCCACCGCCGTGAGGATTGACGGGAACCGGGATCACCTGATTTTCACGTTCCTGTGCGAAGAACCGCGCATGGCGGATATCAGGGCGGTCCAGCATGGCAAAGATGCGCCGCTGACTTTCGAGGACTCCTGCGTCGAACTGTTTCTGAATCCCTCCGGAGACAGAAAGAACTATTATCATCTGATCGTCAATGCCAACGGAGCGCTGGCGGACTACTCCAACCAGGTGAATGCGCCCTCCAACCTGAAATGGAACAGCGGAGCGGAAGTCCGGACGAAGAAACTTGCCGGCGCATGGGAAGCGGTCGTCAAGGTGCCGTGGAGCGCATTGGGCAATTATGACAAGGAAGGTTTCCCGGTCAATTTCGCGCGGCATCGCGCACTGAACGGCGCTCCCCCTAAAGAAATCTACTATCAGTGGAGTCCGCTCCCCGGAAGAAGTTTTCACGCGCTGGAACGTTACGGCAGACTCATGCTGAAAAAGCAGCCCCGCGTCAACGTGATCGACGATCCGGATTTCCAGGTGGAGCGCAAAGGACGCTATCAGGCGGGGAAATGGCTTCTTTGGACCAGCGACGATCCGGAAAAAGGACAGAAAATTGAACTGGACGGCAGGATTTTCATTACCGGCGGGAAAAGTCTGCATCTGAAAAACATCCGGGGAAAACGGATGAACGCAGCGCAGAGGATCCCGGCATTGGAGCCCGGCACGAAATACCGTCTCTCCTACTTCATCAAAACGGAGAACCTGCAGTCTCCGGAAGGGGCGGGGGCATACCTTTCCTTCACGAAAAACAAAGGAACGGCATTTCCGGGCACCCAGCTTGCGGGAACACATCCGTGGCATAAATTGACCTTTGAGTTCGTGACTCCGCCCGACACCGGCAAGGATGCAGTTCCGGTTCTCGGACTCTGGATCTGGAACGCGCAGGGCGATGCGTGGTTCGATGACGTCCGGCTGGAAAAGGTCAGATAATCTGAATCCGCTTTATTTCTTTTTCCGGTGTTCCGCAGGCGACATGTTGAAACGTCTGCGGAACACCCGGATGAAATAACTGGTATAGTTGAATCCGCTTCTCCGGGCGATTTCCTCAATCGTCACGGTATCGTTTTTCATCAGTTCAACGGCATAATCCAGGCGCATTTCATTCAAATACCCGCTGAATGTCTGCCCGCGGTATTGCCGGATCAGACGGGAAACCTGGGCGGGATGGACTTTGGCAATTTCCGCAATATCTTCGCGGACAATCGCATTCTGGAAGTTGCTTTGAAGCGCCTCGTGAACCCGTCCCCACTGCATTTCATGCGGAGAAAGATGATAGGTATTGTCCTGCAACGCCTCTTTCACGATTTCCAGCAATGCATGGAAATTGAGCCGCGCAGACGGATGATCCTTTTCCGCACTCAGCAACGCGGCAAGAGTAAGTTTTCCCTCCTGATTCAAAGGATACTTTGTGTGATAATAGACATCCGGTCCGTTCTGATCCGGCGGTTTTCCGTTGTGCGCAATATACAAAACCCGGATATAATCCTCGTGAAATACGATTGAAATCATCCGGTGCGGCATGTCCCATATCTCTTTCGTCCAGCCGTAAGGCTGTGTCACAATCACATCGCCGCTTGTGAAAATAATATTATTCCATTGCCCGTGCGAAGCGAATACAATATGCTTTTCTCCGCTCAGCGGCATAATGATCCTGGATGGGGGATAATACAGATGGAAAGCCGGAGGAGGCAGGGGGTAAGGATTGCCGAAATAAAGGTTCTTCAGTTCAATCTCTCCGGCTTCCGATAGAAAATCAATCATTTTCTCTCTGCTGACCTGCATTGTGCCCTCCGTCTTCCTCTTATAATAGCCGTCTTTTTCAAGGAAACAAACTACTTTGTTAAAAAAGTATTATTTTTCTTTGGATTTTCTTATTGCCGCACTCCCCGGTATGAATTATAATTAAACATAAACACAGAAAAGGATATTTTATGGCAATTCAGAAATTCACGGTCAGCAACGATCCGGATATTTACGAAGCATGGCCCGACGTCGTGCTTGCGAATCCGGAAAAGATGGTCTGTGTTTTCAGCGAATGCACGCACCACGGCAATCGCTCCTATACACGGGTCATGCTCACGGAATCCACGGATCGCGGACGCACATGGACGCCGAAACACCCGTTGACGGAAGGCACCGCCGGAAAGGATTATTATTACAACTGTGCAAGAATCAACCGCCTCTCGGATGGGCGGCTGGTCATCACGATCGACAGGGTCTTTCACAAAAACGACGAGTCAAAAGAGCAGAATGCACAGGTTCTCCTCTATTTTTCCGCAGACGAGGGCAATACATGGGAGGGGCCGTTCAGTACGCCGATGAACGGAATCGTGCCGGACAAACTGATCGAACTTCCCGGCGGACGCCTGATCGTTTCCGCACACTACCGGAGCAACGGCAGACTGGCACAGTTCATGCACTACTCCGACGACGGTGGGGAAAGCTGGAGCAGACGCATTACCGTGGCAGAATCTCCGCAATTCAATTTGTGCGAGGTCTCCATGCTTCCTCTGGGCGGCAATACGGTCGTCGCCTTCCTGCGGGAGAACTCTCTCGTCGGTTATGACTGCAAGAAAGTGATTTCATATGACAGAGGCAACACCTGGGGGAAGATCATTGATTTCCCGCTTCCGGGATGTCACCGTCCGACCGCAGGAATGCTGAATGACGGGAAAATCCTGATTACTTATCGTTTCCATCAGGGCGGAAAGGGGTGGCTCGGAAGCTGGACTCAAAACTTCTTTGCCGCAGTAACGGACAGGGCGTCGGTACTTGCCGAAAACCGCGGCGAATCCTCTGCCAGAATCCTCCCGGTCGACTTCGACCGTTCCCCGAAATCGGATCTCGGCTACTCCGGCTGGGTTCAGTTTGCAGACGGGGAAATTTATATCGTCAATTATATTGTGGATGACGCATGGGATAAAGCGCAGATTCGCGGCTACTCTCTCCGCATGAACGACTTCTTCTGCGATTCCGAAAGAAAGGAGGCGGACCAATGCGTATCCTGAAGCTGAAAGGATTGATCGCCGCCGCATTTACTCCGTTCGCGGAAAACGGCGAAGTGAATTACGGGATGATTCCGAAAATGGCGGATTCACTGTCTGCGGACAGTATTACGGGAGTTTATGTCTGCGGTTCCACCGGGGAAGGTATCTCCTGTTCCGTGGAGGAACGGATTCAGCTCATGAAAGCGTGGAGCAAAGCTGCGAAAGGCCGTCTGACATTGATCGCACACACCGGAGCGCTGTCGCTGAAAGATATTTCTGTTCTGAACCGCAAGGCGGTCGAACTCGAATACGACGCTTTTTCCGTGATTCCCCCGACCTTCTTCAAACCCGGCAATGTGCGGGAGCTGACGGATTACTGCCGCGCCGCCGCGGAGTCCGCGCCGGAACTGCCGTTTTATTACTACCATACCATGAAGTCAGGCGTGGAAATACCCATGCGCGATTTTCTGGAATATGCGGACGGCAGAATTCCAAATCTGGCGGGCGTCAAGTTCAACCATCACAATCTGCATGACTTCCAGAATGCGCTTCATGCCTGCGGGGGGAAATACGATGTCGTATTCGGTGTGGACGAGTTTTTCGCGGGAGCGCTTGCCCTCGGGACAAAAGCGTTCATCGGCAGCACCTATAACTATTCCGCATGTCTGTATCACCGTATCTGGAAAGCTTTTGAAGCGGGAGACTGGAAAACGGTTGAGGAAGACATGCGCAGAGTTTGTCTCGGCGTGGATCTTCTGATACGGAACGGCGGTATTTCCGCCGGAAAAGCCATGATGCTTCTAAAAGGAATCGACTGCGGCAAAGCGCGCCTGCCTTTGAAACAGCTCTCCCCGGAAGAACGCAAGGCAATCTCCGAAGCAATGAAAAGACTGCTGGAAAAATAAAGAATGGAGGCAATCATGTTTTATGAAAAACGGCAATTATATTTCAAAGGAGTATTTTTTACTCGAAGCTCCTTGAAGAAAATTTGTGAAAGTGGTATTTCATTGCGGTTGCGGCAAGGCAGGGCATTGTCAATTCCGCTCCGATCTTACTTCTTCTTTCTTCCTTCGATTGTTCAAATGTTCAATTGTTTTTCTACTTCTTCCTTCCCTGTTCTCTGTTCGAGATTCTTTCTTCGCAGGGTGAAAATAAGAATTTTCACCCTGATAGAGCTCCTCATCGTGATTGCGATCATCGCCATCCTTGCGGCAATGCTCCTGCCCGCTCTCAATATGGCGAGAGAAAAAGCCCGCGGAATATCCTGCCTGAACAATCTCAAACAAATCGGCACTTTTGCCAATTTATACGCCAACGACTATAACAGTTACATGCCTGCGGGCAACGCCGATAACACATTGAAGTCACAATGTTGGTTTAGAGTATATGCGCAATATGTAAAGAACAAGGATGTGAGCCTGGATGTTGATTCCTTGAGCAAAGTCGGTTCGAACACCAAAATGTTCTGCCCATCGGTGGAAGCAACAAACACAAACGCATCTCCATGGACTTATGGAGTCAATATCGAAGAAACTTCTTCTTCGACGGCGAGTGCCAATAGCCGAATTCCTTACCGCTACTGGACAGTTAGTGCTCCGGTGGAATCTCAGAAGTTGGATTTTCTGCCGAACCAAATTGCGTTGATTGCAGATGCCGACCAGTATTACGCGCTCAATCCGAAATGGCGTGCCGTCGGGGTGGATATGTCCGGCGACGGCATCAAAGACTCAAATGGTAACAAAAAATACAATTATTGGGGAGCAATGCGCCATAAAAAAGGCCTGAATGTTTTTTTTGTCAACGGCTCGGCGGCGTGGAAAACTTTTGCTGAATGGCAAATGAATATGCAAAATACGCAAACAGCAGGTTGGATCTACGATTCGAGATATAATCGTTAACCATGGAGGAAAGCATGAAAATATTAAGTTCCATTGTAATGTTGCTGGGCATCGTCGCAGTCAGTGCGACGGATTTGATCGTCGACAAGGGCAAACCGACTGATCTTGCCGTCTATCAACGCCAGGGGTGGCGCAGCGAAAATAATCTCTTGTGTGGCGGAGGTGAGGGTAACAACCTGCGTGCCTTGTATTCGTATCAACCTGATGGTCTGACCGTCGATCTGGATTTTTCCATCGCCGAACTGAATGCCACAGCGGCAGGAATCGGTCTTGGTGACATGCTGTTCGGTTTTGACGGCGGCAAAGCCGCAAATCTCTTTACGGAAGACGCCAAAGGGATTACCACTGTTATCGGTTCTACTCGCGACCATATCAAACCAGGGGAACGCTTTCTGGCGCAGATCCGTTGCAAGCAGGGAAAAGCGGAATTTTTCCTCAATGGCAAACCGGTCGGTTCGATAGCTTGCGGTATCCAGCCTGTTTCTGTTTATCTGCGTCCGTGGCGGAACCGGGTTGCGGTTCATTCGTTTGCCGTCAATGGTCAACGGGTCGGTGTGGCGGATACGCATGTCGCGACGGTTGGAAAAATCTTAGACTGTCGCAATGATGCGACGTTTGAATTATCGCCGCCGGTGATTTTCACCGGAATTTGCGAAGCTACACTCTCATCATTGGAAAATTCCGGTGTCAGTGAATCATTTACTACAGAAGTTTCCGCTGACGGCGTAATCCGAATTCCCCGCAGCATCATGGAGCGTATCTATCAGAAGAACGTCGGAAAATATGTGACCACCGCGCTGCGTCTTGTGTTGCGGAGCGGGAAAAAAGTTTACTCCTGTAACATAGTGCTGAGCGACAGCCGCCGCCCGCGTGACTTCGCTCTTGGCGAAGTTCGCCGCACTTCAGCGGGAAATCGCTTCTTTGTCAATGGCAGATCGCTGGGCATGCAGACCGGACTTTTGACCGTGTGGAACGGAACGGTCAATGCTAAAGGAGCCGAACGCTTCGGCAAGATCGGCATTCACGGAAAGTTGATGCTGCTCCGTCCTCGTCTTTGCTTCAAGAACGGAAAATTTGATGCGAAGGCGTTTGCCGCCAAGGTAGAATCTTATGCGGCACAAATGATTTCCGCTGACCCGGATTCGCTGCTGATGCTCCAGTTTGAGCTGTTTATGCCGACGGAATGGGGGGAAAAACACCCGGATGAATTGATCGTGCTTGATAATGGTGTTGATTATTTGGCTAACGCCCCCTCACACAAACGCCAGCCGTCCTACGCGTCGGAGTTGTGGCGGAAAGAAGCTGCGGAAATGGTCTCCTCCGCCCTTGCCGAATTGAGGAAATCGCCGATCGCAGATCGTATTTTTTACTTCAAACTGCTTTATGCAAATTGTGGAGAATGGAACCATTGGGGATATCAGGAAAAGGCTTTTGTCGATTGTTCGCGCCCAATGAACATTGCATTCGGAGCGTGGCTGAAGAAGAAATATAAAACTGAAGAAGCGCTTCGCCGCGCATGGCAAAAAACGAGCGTTTCATTTCTGTCACCCGATCTTGTTCCCGGACGGAAAGAACGTTTGGCGGGCGGACCGATTTTCCGGGGTGCAAGCGGTCCGGCAAGGCAGAGTGCAGATTACTACAATTTCTTTCAGGAATATGCGGCAGGTACGATTGAGCACTTTGCTCATTTTGCCAAGAAAGCGTCCAGCAGACGTCTGCTGGTTGGTGCTTATTACGGATATTATTTTGGACATTACGGCAGCAATTATCACTTTCAGGACTCCGGTCATTACGGAATTCGTTATTTGCTACGTTCGCCCGATATCGACTTTTTCGGTGGACCGGACGTCTATTCCGAACGTCGTAGTGTCTCACCGCTCAATGGTTTGACTGCATCGGTCGAACTGGCTGGAAAAGTGTGGGAAGCGGAAAACGATTATCGGACTCATCATGCGCTTGGACCGCGTCACCGGGAACTGGGAGCAACTGATAATCTCGAGCAGACTTTGGAGCTGTTGAAACGTAATTTTATCATTACGCTGGGAAACCGTACCTGTTATTACTTCTTTGATTTCACCAAAGATTGGTACAAAGACAAAGAATCCATGAATCTCATCGCGGATTTGCAAAAGATTGATCAGGTTATGGAAAAGATGCCTTACGCGAAAGCGAACCGGATTGCGGTTTTGTTCAGCGAATCTGTTGTAGCGCAATACACCAGTCGCTTTGACAACGGCATTTATAATGCCGGGCGTATGGCCGGACGGGAACTGCCGTTTCTTGGCATTCCGTATGACCGTTATCTACTGGAGGATATTTCCAGAATTGATTTTTCGGTATATCAAGCGGTGATTTTTTTCAATACGTTCCAAGTCACAGAAGAGCAGGCCAGGGAAATTCAAAAGAAAGTTGCCGGTAACAACCGCACTTTGATTTGGCTCTATGCTCCGGGATGCATTGCTCCTGATGGAAGTTTGCAACCGGAGAAATCTGTTAATTTGACCGGCATCGGACTTCGACTGGAAGAAAACAGAGACTATGGCAAGCTCATCTTCCGAAATAAAACCCGTCCTTACAAGAAAGGCTATCCGACGCGAACTGTGATTGACGATGCGGCCGCTTCGATTCTAGCCTATCATGCGGATGGAGCGCCGGCGGCGGCTGAAAAAATTTTTCCGGATTATCGTTCCGTCGTGATCTGTAGTCCGGCTCCGTCTGTGGTATTCCTGCGCCAAGTGTTGCAGGGCGGACGTGTATTCTCCTATACCAGCGGCGTGGGAAGTTTGGATCAGACCGCATTCGCATGGCCGTTGCTGGGGGCTTATCGGGCAGGAAAACCCATCATGAAAAAAATCTGGTTCGGCAAAAACGTCGAAGTTGTCGCAGATCCCCTGACAGGAAAAATTCTTGCCGAAAACGTCAACATGATCAATTTGAATTATGAAAAAACTTATCAAACCAAATTGCTTTATGCCGGAAGTCGGGCCGATTATGAAAAATGCATTGCCCCGGCTATGAACAAGAGGAAAAAATGAATGTAGCTTGAAAAAGGAAAGTTGCACGTCATTCCCTATGAGATTTGGAATGGTCGAATGGCGTGCAGACGAAATCAGGCAATTTACTTTGTTTTTTTAACCCCCCCCCATTACGCTGTTCGTTTACACTGCAGAAATCTGCGGACGTTATTGGGGGGATCAGAGAGGAAACTGGTCCAAAGATTACGTTGCAGTGTCATCGGGAAACGGATGTTGCAAAAATGCCGCTCATGCAATAACAACAAAAAATGCAACTGCTATTTAGAAAGGTTCAAGTTTTCCTGTTTTTTTGAACTGCTCCCGCGAATCGAGAGAAGTTCCTGA
>ERZ1034917.408-NODE-408-length-39698-cov-12.225336_pt1 | contig 39698 bp, 27 predicted proteins | sample MGYA00520605_ERZ1034917 | MGnify/ENA primary metagenome ERZ1034917 (study PRJEB33766, sample SAMN09781784) | gut metagenome | biome: gut microbiome | host: Homo sapiens | place: Madagascar | study: EMG produced TPA metagenomics assembly of the PRJNA485056 data... | reverse complement strand
CCGTCGGAGACTATCCCGCTGCAGTTTTACGCTGATTGAGCTGCTCGTGGTGATCGCAATCATAGCGATATTGGCTGCAATGCTGCTGCCGGCGCTGAACAAGGCGCGCGACCGGGCGAGGGCGATCGACTGCGTGAACCGGCTCAAGCAGATCGGATTGATCGAGTTGTCGTACTGCGGGGATTCGGACGACTACTACGCGATCAGCCGGGACCGGAAAAACGCCCACAACAACTGGTTCGAGATTCTGGCGCGACATACGACCGGGATGGAGAATATGGCGAACAGCGGAATATTCTACGAGTCGCGCACCCGCGGATACTATATTTACTCGTGGCCGGAGGTGCCGCTCTGCCCGACGATTACTTCGACGCATCCCAAGCTCGGCAACACCTCGAACAGCTGGGGCGGGTACGGGCGCAATGAGTACTTCGGCTCGGTCGGCACGGACGGCGGCTGGAAGACCAACGCTTCCACCGGCGAGCAGTGCGTGGCGGTCAAGACCGGCAGGGTGAAGCGGCCGAGCCTGACGCTGCTGCACGGCGACGCCGACCAGTTCTACATGTCGCCCGGTGCGGCGTGGACGAAGTACGCCCGGTTCGTGCATTCGGGGCGGATGAATGTGCTGTTCGCCGACGGGCACGCCGGTTCCCATGCCGGATCGGTTTTCTGTTCGGGCGGCAGCGATGTGAGGCCGGATTCCGGGACCTCGACCGGCTGGGATATCGTGCACTGGCGTCCCGACGGCAAGACGTATGCGGACGGCCGCCCGAAATCGATGTGAGGTTGCGATGAAGTTGATAATGAAGAGTTTGCTGCTGGGAGTGGCCGCCGCAGCCTGCGGCGCGGAGCTGGAATTGCGCTTCGGGTTTGAAGGTGCGCCCGGACCGTTGACGAAGCTGGACCGGAACGATCTGGCACGGCGTGGCGCATTCTGCCGCTATAAGCCGGACCGGGCCGGAGGAAAAGCGCCGGAGCGGGTGGCGGAGGCTCCGGCGGTGCTGGGGAAAAACAGCCGCAGTTCCCTGCGCGGCAACGGCGCATTGGTGTGGATCAAGCGCGACGGGAAGCCGTTCCGGTTTGCGGAGGAATTCAGCTTTCAATTCTGGTTCAAGCCGGAGGAACTGCCGGAGAAACCGTTCTATTTCGCGGTGTTCAATAAAAGCTGGCGGGTCGGCTGCAACCCGCGGAGCGGCCGCTTTTTCGTGCAGAACCTCGCGAACCGGGAACAGTGCTTTTCCGCTCCTGTCGCGCTTGAAACCGGCCGCTGGCGTCTGCTGACGGTGACGGGAAAGGCGGAAGAGATCCGGATCTGGCTGGACGGCAGGCCGCTCTGCAAACGGCGCATGAAGCAGCCGCTGCCGGAAAGCCCGGAGCTGTTCTTCGGGAACGGCTCTCCCTACGGAACGGAGTTCTTTCCGGGACTGCTCGACGAACCGATGCTGTTCCGGGGTGCGCTGACCGAAGCGGAAATCAGGGAGTATGCGGCGGGAAAGCTCCCGGCGGCGGCTCTGCCGGAGGGACGGCTGCCCCGGTTGGACAGTTCGGCCTGGCCGGTGACGTTCCCGGCCGCGCCGCGCCGGAGCTGTTCGTTCAGCACGGCGGTGATCGTTGCGGCGGAGCAGGGGCGCGACAACTGGGCGCCGATAGTACGCGACCGGTTTCGGAAGGAGTGGAAGGTCGAACTGCCGATTCTCCCTGCCGCCGATGCCGTCAAAAGCGGCAAACCGTTGATTTTCAACGGGGATGCGCGCGGTAACGCGGCGTTGCGCCGGTTGGCGGCCAATTTGCAGCTGGCGGTTCCGGCCGAGGGCTGTGAGCTGCGGATGCTCCCGGAAATGCTCGACTGGCGCGTGGGCGGACTCTATTTCGGAGGGCGGACCCGCGAGGCGGTGGAAAGGGCGCTCGATATTTTTTTCAAACGGTTTCCGGCCCCTGCGGAGGTGCCGCTGATTTCGGAATGCGAAAGGGCGGGGGAGTTGCCCGACGCAGCCGGGATGGTCGAGGCGCTGTGCCGTCACTATGCGGAGCCGCCGGATTATATCCCGAACCAGTCGGCGATCCGCCTTTTCCGCGCTCCGGCGCGGGCGTTCCTGATGAGCGGGAAGCCGGAGTACGCCCGCGCCTTCGGCGATATGGTCCGGATCGTGCTGGAACATTATGACGCGGCCAGAGGGGTGCGCGGCACGCCGCCCTCCTTTACCTTTCACGAGTTCCCGTGGATGGTCGAATCGGTCGAAGTTTCGGACGCCTTTACCGCGGAGGACCGCGCCGCCGCCGCGAAACTGATGGTCAAGGCGGTCGAAAACATGCTCGACTACTGGGAGATGGCCGAGCCGATGCGGCTGTACGACTCCGGCGAAACCGGATACCTGACCAATCACCACATCTTCGCTTCGCGCAGCGTCTACATGGCCGCCGATTATCTGGAACGGCATTGCAGCTACGAACCGGCACGCTACTGGAAAGCGGTGGCGGCCAACGCGATGCGCGGTGTGGAGAACGAACCGTTTTCACCGGAGGATTCCGCGAATTACCAGTATATCACCTACCGGATTTTCATGAATTACGCGGTCGCCTCCGGGTTGTATGCGGACGACTTTTTCCGCAACGGCGCTTACCGCGACTACATCCGTTATGTGAAGAATCTGTGCGGAACCGACTGTTTCAGCGCCGGTTACGGCGACAACGCCCCGATGGCGCGCGCCGGGCACTGGAGCGTGCTGCGCGACGCTGTGGAGCTGTTCAACGATGAGGAGGCCGAATTCCTGCTGGCGCGGCTGGCTGAAAATCCGCCGTCGCCGTTCTACCGGAGCGTGCTGCGGGAGATCGCGCCGCGCCGCGGCCTGCCGGAGCCGGGCAAAGAGACGCTGGGATTGAACATCTTCACCAACAACGCCTTCCGGGAGAAATTCTTCCGGATTGACGGGCTGTTCGGCCGTCCCACGCTGGACAAGGCGGTGTTCCGCAGTTCGTGGAGCCGCCGGGACGGCGAATTTCTGATGGTCAACGGCATGAACGGCGCGCCGCACGGCCACTTCGACGCGGGCGGGATCAGCCGGTTCCAGATCGGCCCGAACCTGTGGCTGACCGAGGGCGACTATATCAGGAAATACCCGGACGAACACAATACCGTGGAGGTTTCCCGCAATGGCCGGACCGCATATCCGGCGGGACGTCACCGCTCCCGCGCCGCGCAGGTCGTTGGAGCCGTGAATGTTCCGAAACGGAATCAGGCGCTGCTCTCGCTGCGGGTCGAGGAGTACGGCGGATGTGCCGACTGGAACCGCCGGATCGGCTGGATTGCCGGGCAGGGGGTGTGGATTGCCGATAAGCTGACGGCGCGGGAGCCGGGCGAATTTCTGGCGCAGTGCCGCTGGCGGCTGCTCGGAGAACCGGCCGGTCCGCAGAGCTTCCGCCAGAAGAACGGCGCGGAACTGTACTGGCGGGAGTTGACCGGTGCGGAAAGTTTCCGCTATTCGCAGTTCGACGGCGGCCACGAGGAAGCCGGCCGGGATAACGGCTATTACTCCGGCAGCCCGCAGGCCGGGCCGGAGACGCGGATCGTGGTGCAGCGCCGCGCGGAAACTGTGGAAAAGGGGGCGGAACTCCGCTTTGTCAACCTCTTTACGCCTGTCGCGGCGGAGGTCAGGCAGCTCGGGGAAAACCTGTGGCTGGCTCCGGAAAGCCTGTTCGCCGCCGGTCCGGTTTCCGGGCCGGATATCGAAATCGCGGCGGATACTTGTCTGGTTTCCCCCGCCGGAGTGACTGCCGCCGGAGCCACGCGGCTGAAGTTCGGCTCCGTGGCGTGGGAGAGCGACGCGCCGCGCGACGTGGCGCTGGAATTTACGCAAAACGCATGGCGTGAGCTGAAACGGCGGCTCGAAGCGGCGGCCCGGCCTGTTCCGGCTGCTGCCGTCCCGTCCCGGACGCTCCCGGAACTTCCGGCATTGAAATTCGATGCCGCCGTGACCGCGCTGGCGGCAGGGGAACAGACATTGGCAGCCGGATTTGCCGACGGTGCCTTCCGGGTGATCTCCCGCGAGGGCAAAGAGCTTTTCCGGCACCGGTTTGCGGCTCCGGTCACTGCCGTCGCCGTGATTGACGTGCGGGGCAGGAGCCTCTACGCCGCCGGAACCGCCGGAACCGGCAACCGCCCGGCCCCCGGCAGCATCGCACTTTTCGATGCTTCCGGCAAGCTGCTGTGGCATAGGGAGATTCCGGTTTTGCAGCAGCGCAACGGCACGGTGCGCACCGTGTTTCCGGTTCGTTTCGCGGACGGCGGCTGGGCGCTGGCTGCCGGAAGCGAGGCGTGGCGTTACCATGTGTTCTCCCCGGAGGGGCGGGAACTGTGGCGGCGACAGGTCTATCACGGCGCAACTGTCGGACTGGCCGCCGATCTCGACGGCGACGGCAACGACGAAATCATGGCGGGCAACGAATACTATTACCATTTGATTTTCGACCGCAACGGCAGGGAACTCGACCGCAAAACCACTGCTCCGTGGATTTATTCCGCAGTTGCGGCGGACCTTGACGGCGACGGCAGGGCCGAAGCGGTCACCGGCCGGAGCGACGGGAGTCTGCAGGTCTCCTGTCCGCCCGCGAATGGCTTCAGGCCGTGGAGCGTCTCCGTAGGGGGCCGTCCGGTCGGATTGGCGGTGTTGGACGGGGCATTGTACGCCGGCACGTTGCCGGGACAGGTGGTGAAGGTAGGCTTCGACGGAAAACTCCGGACGGCGGCGACACTGCCCGCGCCGCTTGCGGCGATGTGTGTTTGCAGCGATTCGCTGCTGGCGGCGGGGCGTGACGGCATTCTGTATGAACTTTCCGGGGCGCCCGCCGTTGTGAAGCGGTACGCCTATATTCATGACCCGGGAGAGGCGCAGGCTCCGCTTCTTGCCGGGGGGAGCGGCTTTGCCGTGCTGGGCAGCTCCGATCGAATTTACATCATAGGACAGGAGGCGTTTTGATATGCCGAAGATAGTTTATGCGGGAACTCGCGAGGAGAGCTTCTTCCCGGAACTCTGGAGCGCACAGGCCAAAGAAACGGCGGCAAGGCTCGGTTACGAGATCGCGATTCCCGGTTTCACCCGCTTTGAGGGAACGCGGGAACGCTGGCGGGAGTTTCTCGCCGGAGCCGAGGGGATCGTCACGACCTGGTTTTCGCCGAGGATCGATGCCGGAATCCTGCGTGTCGCCCCGAAGCTGAGGATCGTCGGCCACGCCGCCGGTTCGCTGGCCGGATATGTGTCGCCGGAGCTGTTCGAGGCCGGGGTGAAGGTCACTTCGGCCAATACCGACATGGCGCACGCGGTTGCGGAGTGGTGTCTGATGGGGGCGCTGATGGGGCGGCGCAACGTGGCCGCCTATTCGGAGTTCGGGACGGCGGGACGGTTGAATTTTCCGGGCCGTTCCGCCTGCGGTTCGGTGCGGAATGCGGTGGTCGGAATCTGGGGTTTCGGCATGGTGGCGGAGCATCTGGTGCGGATGCTCGAACCGCTTCGTCCGGCGAAGGTTCTGGTGTTCAGCGGCCACCTGGCGGCGGCGCGCGCCGCGGAGTTCGGCGTGGAGCTGGCCGGATTCGAGGAGGTGCTGCGCCGGAGCGATATCCTGTTCACTCTGGCCGGACTGAACAGGAACACCGCCGGAATGCTCGACGCCTCCCGCCTCGCCCTGCTCAAGGACGGCATGACGCTGGTGAACGGGGGGCGGGGGCAGTTGATGAACGAGGCTGATTTCTACGCCGAACTTGCCCGGGGGCGTTTCAACGCGGTGCTCGACGTCTACCATCAGGAACCGCTTCCGGCGGAACATATTCTGCATACGCTGCCGAATGTGGTCCTGACGCCGCACAATGCCGGTTACCCGAGTCGCAGCAGCTATATCGCGACGGTGCTGGAGGAGTTCGGCCGCTGTTTCCGCAACGAACCGCTTCGCAACGAAGTCGCGCCGGAAAAGATTGCCTTTATGACCGAGAACTGCGTAAATCGTTGAAAATTCAAAGATTACGGCAGTCATAGGACCAGTGGAGCAGGGCCTGGCGCTGTTTGCGGCGGCAGTTCCAGTCGCCGGGCAGCGGACAATGGCGGAGCTGGGCGAGGTGGCGCGTCATCGCCTTCCAGCGCCGGATCTGGCGTTCATCGTCCGGGCAGCGCCGCCCCATCCAGTACCGGCAGTACCACTGGAACCAGCCGCGTGGGTCCTCGAAGTAGATCCACTCCTTTTTCCGCCATACGGCCAGCGGCAGCGAGGCGTTGATTTTGAAGAAGTTGAGTTCAGGATCGTGGCGCTCGTGACAGAGCCGGGCGTGCTCAAACCAGTCGTCTGGAAACTCGGCGGTGCAGTCGGTCATGTATCTGCCGCCGAACACCCCGAGCTTCAACATCTCCTTCGGGGTCAGCTGAGGCTCGAAGCCGGCGTGAAAATTCCTGCCGGCGGGTTCCGTGAGACGATAGCAGTACTGCTGCTGCATCAGGTCGTTGACGACGATTTCACGCGGTTTCACCGGGAGTTCTCCTGTCCGGGAAATTCCAGCCGGTCCGTCGCGAAGCCGCATTTTCCGGCATATTCCACCAGTTCCAGCAGTTCATCGTCCGGCAGCTGCGGCGTGCGGGCGAGAATCCAGAGATAGTCGTCGGTCGAGCTGGTGACCACCGCATGCCGGTACTCCGGATCGAGCCGGATGATCCGGTAATCCCCGTAGAAGGGGCGGAAGAACGAGACCTCCAGTTCGCCGACGGTCGGTTTTCCGCTGAATTTCGCAATACCTTCGGCCCGGTGTTCGACGCCGTCGCGAAAGCCCCGGTTGACCACTTTGACGGTTCCATCCGGGTTTTGCGTGTATTCGGCGGTGACGCGGTCCATACCGCGCTCGAAACGGTGCGGCAGCCGGGCGATTTCGTACCAGGCGCCGAGGTAACGCGGCAGCTCGAAGCCGGTGACCGCCGGGATTTTTTCCGTGCTTCGCCCCGACATGCAGCCTCCGGCGAGAACCAGCAGAAACAGCAGCGCAATTTGTAACAGTTGGTGTATCTTCATCTTATCTATTCCTCCTTGCCATTATTGTACAACTTATTTCGGAAAGTGTCAAGCCCGGAAAAGAATCACGCCCGTTTTTTAAACTTCCGATTTCAACAAATGGCGGTTTTCTTAAACTTTTCCAACTTTTCTTAAACTTTTAAACAATTGCCCCTTGACATCGGCGGAAAGTTTTGGTATAATTATAGACAGAATATTTAAATCGATTAAAACGGATCGATTTTTCTTTTTTATTGAAATTTAAATCGATTAAACAGGCGAGACAGCATGACAATCTACGACATCGCAACCAATCTCGGGGTTTCGGCGGCGACGGTTTCGCTGGCGCTGAACGGAGACCGGCGGGTGGCGGAAAAAACGCGCGGCCGGATTCTCGAATATGCGGACAAGCACGGTTTCAAACGCAACGAACAGGCCCGGAACTTCCGGCTCCGGCGCACCAACAACGTCGCTCTGGTGGTTCATAACATCGACAACGACTTCTGGCACGGGGTGGTCAAGGCGATTGAGGAGGCCCTCGGCGACTCCTTCAACGTGATCCTGTGCAACACGGACGGCGATCCGGCCAAGGAACGCCGGATTTTCCATAACCTGATGCAGCGCAAGGTGGATGGCATCATCGTGCAGCCGGCCTCCGCGGATGAGAGGATGTTCGAGGAGACCATCCGCGGCGGCATCGCGCTGGTCTCGCTGGAGGAGACGGAAAATGAGCTGATCTCCTTCGTGAAAGGCAATGACTTCAAAAGCGCGCGCCGCCTGACGGAGGCGTGCATCATGGCGGGACACCGCAGGATCGCTTTCCTGAGCTTTCACTTCGACTGCGTCGGCCTGAATGAACGAATCCGGGGCTTCAAGGCCGCCGCCGAGAACGCCGGGATCGCCGAAGAGTGCGAAGTGTTTGTGGCCGAGGAGATTTCCTTTGAAGCGGTGGAGCGGATTTTCGGGGATCGCACCGGGGATTTTTCGCTGGTGATCGGCTCCGACGACCGGATCGCCTGCCAGTTGCTGCGGGTGCTGGCCGCCCGTCAGGTGCGGGTGCCGGAGGAGTTGTCGGTAATCGGCTGGAACAACAGCCGTTTCCTGGAATACCTGACGCCGACTCTTTCCTCGGTCGCGATTCCGATGCCGGAGATCGGCCGCCGCGCCGCCGAAATCATCCTGAAGAATCTCGATCACGGCCCCGCCGTCGCCAAGGAGTACGTGGATGAACAAATCTTTTTACGTGAATCATTTGCACCTTTCCAACCCAACAAGTAGGAGAAAGTCATCATAAGCAGTTGTAGTGGGGTTCTAATGAGTTCTCTCTGTTTTACCTGAAACTATTGTAAGGAACTCAGAGAAAATATGGGAAGACATATCGGAAATATATTGACATAATTAACAAGCGATTATAGGTGTAAAACTGAATTTTAAAAATTGACTTTTAATACATCACCGACAAACAAAGAAAGGTTATAAAAATGAGAAATATACTTGCTTGCCTTATTGGTAATAAAAACAAATTCAATTTTACGCTTATTGAACTTTTAGTTGTGATTGCGATAATAGCGATTTTGGCTGGAATATTGTTACCGGCATTGAATAAAGCTCGGACCAATGCCCATCGGATTTCCTGTACCAACAATATGAAAACAATGGGGACCGGAATAGCATTTTATACTGATAGTTATAGTGATTATGTTCCTTATGGACACTGGAATACATCCACGGATCATCATGCACGTATCTGGACTCAACTGTTGTATGGTGTCATTGGCAATGCGAAAATCTTTTCGTGTCCGGCAGATTCCGGGAGATTTCCGTTTGAGGATAAAGTTTACTACTTTTACGATCAGAATGACACTGAGGTAGCACGCACCAATTCCTATGGTGTAAACCTTAATATCGCAGGTCATTTTGCTGCTCCGGGCAATCCGGGCAACAATTCAAACCTTTTTCCTCCCGTCAAAATTGGCAACCTGAAAGCTCCATCACGTCAAGTATATGCTACGGATTTTGCAACGACCGGAACTACAGCTGCTTTCCAATATTGCGCTCAAGAACTTACGGGAGTTACACATGCTCAGCGACTGATGGAATCTCATGGCAACAGTACTAATCTTCTGTGTATTGACGGTCATGTTTCTACTGTTCGTCCGCACTTGACGGATGCAAGTTGGGCCAATGAGTTCCGCTGGTGGCGCGAATCCACACGTCGCATTAATGGTAGTTACGAATAATTATTTTTATTTCAGCGATTTGATATCTTTTAGACTTGAAAAGAAAGATTTAGCAGGATATCCATGAATCACAAATATTTTGTAATGTTATTTAGCTTTCTAGTATGTTTGGGGGGATACGCGCAGCCGTCAGCTCGGGTGATGCTGGACGATTTTACGACCATTACGTCTTGGCAGAATATGGGAGGTACTGAAAATCCGGAAGAAAATATTTACTGGAGTCGCTGTGGCAGTTTCAAAGATGTTTCACGTTCCGACGGATACTGTGCAAAGCTCTCTTTTGATGTAATATTTCGAGAAGCTGAGTTCGGAGTAGGCAATAATCGTGTTTACATCCAGAAACTGGATAAGAATGCAGAAGGTATCCGATTGCAGGTCAATCCTTGTGGTTTCAACACTCGTTTTACGGCTGATCTTAAATTGAGTGACGGACAGTTAATCCGTACTGTTTATGTACCCGCCTCCGGTGATGGTTGGCGCGAAATCTTCATCCCTTTTCCAAAAGAGAAAATCGCCGGGCGTCATCCTTTCTCCGTCTATCGGCTTGTGGTATGGTTTTCCGGCCCGGCCAAAGGAGAGATCTTTTTCGACGATGTCGCGGTGGATTTCAAAAAATTGCCGAAAGATCTCGCGCCGCTTACTGCCGAGCCGGTTTATTGCAAACTCGGCTGGCGTCCTGGCGAGCAGGTGACGCCGGAATATTTGTTCCGTAACCGCCTCTCCACGCCGTTTTCCGGCGAAATCACACTAAAGGGAGCCGGGAAGGAATTCACCCGGAAGATCGAGCTTCCTCCCTACGGGTTTTGCTATCAGAAATTCGATTTCGGTCGTTTTGATGCTTCTGAACCCCATCCGGTCACCCTTGCACTCGGCGGCGAAGTATTGCATTTCGGTTGGATCTCGGTTTTCAAACCGAATAACGGCCCGATCAATAAACGGCCGATGTGGTTTTCCGTCGAAGATCAGGAGCTGAACAACTGTTATGAAGAGGGGGTGTTACACGCTTCGTGGTTGCCATTGCTTGGTGTTGACATGATTCGGGCCGGCTTGATGGGCAATGCCCAGATGTCCAAAGGGAAACTGCGTGCCGAGGCATTGCGCAAACTCTGGGCTGCCCCGATCAAGGCGGGAGTAAGGTTGCTGATTGATTATGCAGGTTATGTACCGCCATGGGTAATCAAGCCGAATCCCACTTCACCATTGGATTGCCGTTGGGAAGAATTCGACGTATTGATGACTGACTTCGCCAAATTTTTCGGTACTATGCCGGAAGCACGATATTTCGAATTCATTAATGAACCAAACCTTAATCATTCTCAGACAATGACAGATGACTATTTGACTGCTCTAAGTCGTTTGTATCCAATTTTCAAGAAATATGCACCGCATGTAAAAATCACCACTGGCGGCTTCTGTCCAGCGGTTCCCGGTTCGCAACCGCAGTTCATTGAACGCCTGTTGGCCAAGCCGGAGATTTTTGACGTCATCGCCTATCATGAACACGGTAATTATTCCCATTATCGCGTTACATTTGATATCGTAAAAAAAATTGCAGGAGCTAGACATAAGCCAATTATCAATACAGAAGCGGCTGCTCGTTCCTTTATGACTACGCCGCAGGGATTCTACGATCAAGCCGATCAGTTGGTTCGGAAGATTACTTACAGCAAGGCGGTTGGTATGGAATATTACAATTGGTTTCTGCTGCAGGATTATTGGGATAAAATGGTTGGTGCTGATGATACTTTCAGTTTAGTTACGGTCTATAATCAACCGAAACCTTCCTTTATGGCTTATGCAGAACTGATTCGACAACTTTCCAACCGTGATTTCAGCGGAATGGTGGAACTGGACCCACTGTTGGAAGCCTTTTGCTTTACCGGAGAAACAGACGATGTGATTGTTGTTTGGAAGAAACGTCAAATAAAAGGATTTAAATTTGTTCTTCGCTCCGATGTTCCTGTTCTTCGCACTGATATTTACGGCAACAGTCAGACTTTGGAACCACAAAATGGTTTGGTGACAATAGAGAGTGCGGATCTGCCTTTTTATTTAAAGGCACCGCATGGAAAAATTCGGGCATTATCACGACTTCTTTCTTTTCAGAATGGATTGGCTGTGTTGCCCGGAGAACGCGTGAAATCGATTGTAACTCTCTTGAATCCTTTCCCGCAGATGTTACATTATCAGTTGAATTTTGCCGGACGTACTTTTTCAGGAGAACTTCAGAAAGGAAAAAGTAAAGATATTCAGGTCGATTTTATAGTCCCTCCGGAACAGATTCCAGGTGAAAGTGTGATTTCTGCCAAACTGATCTTCACAAATAAGGGGAAGATCATTTTTGAAGATTCATTGGCGATTCCATATGTTTGTTGTATCAGAATTCCAAAAGAAGGTAGTTCTCCTCAAAAAATTATTCTGGATTCGCCTGCTGCATTGCGTGAATTGGTATTTGTACCGACTATTCCGCGCTGGAATGGAAAAAAGGATCTTTCAGCTACACTCTTCTTCAGTTGGTCTCAAAAAGGATTACACGTGAAATGTTGTGTAGTTGATCAGGAACACAACGGGAGGCAAGCTGGAGAACAGATTTGGCAGAATGATAGTATTCAGTTTGCAATTAATCCGATTAATGGTAAAAAATGGAGTGAATATACTTTCTCTTTGACAAAAGACGGAGCTATTGGCTGGTGTCATTACCCGCCGAATGGATTCAAATCAGGAAAAGTAGAGGATAATTATTCTATCTCACGGAAAAATAATGTTACTGAATACAATTTTACAATTCCGCCGGAAAGGCTCAGCTTCGATTTGAAAAACGGAACTACATTTCGTATAGCATTGTTAATCAATGATTGTGATGGAGGTATTCGTTCGCGAACGATGCAGTTATTTGAAGGTATTGATGGCCCCAAAGAGCCGGGAAAATTTGGCCTTGTACGGCTTGTACGATAGGTTACATCCTTGGATATTTATTCGGTCCGGCGTCCTGCCGCGTGGCTTCCCGAGGTCCGGCGTCCCGACTATGCGGCGGTTCCGGCTTATGCTCCGGTCTGCGAACGGCTCAAGGTCGCGCCGGAGCCGGGGAAATGGGAGTATCTCGGGAGCTTTGAGGAGGTGCTGGTGAAAAAGCCGGCCCCGCTGGGCAAAGTTCCTTTTATGGCCGATCCGACCGCCGCCGCCGCGCTGGCGCAGATCGGCCGCCGCCTCGGCGGAGATGAACGCGACGGCAGGAAGGGGCGCATGCGCAAGGATTTTGACGATTTTGCGGTGCATACGGTCAAGGTTTATGCCGGTTACGTGCTTAAGACAATGCGTGAATTCATGCCGGATAAACTCATCGGCAGCAACCGTTTCATGGGCGCGTCGACCGAGGCGATGCTGGAAGCGTGGAAGGATTACGACCTGATCGCATGGAACTCCTACCCGATGTGGGTCTGGAAGGATGCGACATACACCGGCCGTCAGCTGGCCGAAATCCGGAAGGCGCACCGGGTCACGGGCAAGCCGGTGATGCTGACCGAATGGGGCGTTCAGGCGCTGGATGTGCGCATGGCGTCGCCGTCGGCGCAGCTGCTGACCCAGAAGGAACGCGGCGAGGGCTACGGCAAGGTGGTGAAACAGGTCGTCGAAACCTTTCCCTTCGTCGTCGGGATGGTCAACTTCGGCTATCAGAACCTGGCGGACAGCGAAGGGCAGGGCTGGGGTGTGGTGGACAATAAGGGGCGGCCCTATCATGACTTCATCTCCGGCATCGTCGCGGCCAACCGATGGCTTGACGAATATTTCGTCGGTAAATGACCGATAACGGAAGTTCTGATTCCGCCGGCTCCGAATTTCGGAGCCTTTTTTATTGCAACAAGCTGGCATTTCGGAAAAATGGGAATATTGTTTGGAATAAGCGGAAATAAGGCTAAGTTTTTTTATCCTGGTCACGTCTTATTCTTCAGTGAAACTCCGGGAGGTCAGGTGTGGGATTGAAATGGATTATGGCGGCGGCGATGCTGCTGGTTGCGACAAACTTTGTCATGGCAGCAGCGGTTCGGGTGGCAGTGGTGGGGGAAGCGGAGACTGTCCGGGAAATTCGTTCCCGGCTGGAAGCGGAACAGGATATCGTCCTGGCGGAGTGGAAGGATGCTCCGGAGGTTTCCGCCTTGTATGATCCGAAAATTGCCGCGTATCCGCTGCCGGAGGCGGATTTTCTGATCGTGGCGGCCAAAGAGCGGCTGGTGGCGGTTCTGAATCTCCGTCACTCCTATCTCGCCGCCGAATTTTCCCCCGGCCGGGAGCCTGTCGAAACGGCGCAGCGGGTTCTGGAACGCATACGCAAGGCCGCAACTGCGGAACAGAGCGGATACTTCTGGAGTGTGGTGATTGAAGAACCGCATCGGCTGACTTCGGGTACCGGCGGAGGAAACGCGCCGGAACTTCTTTCGGCAGGGCTGGAGGAGTACTGGTTGAAAGAGCCGTCGTGTCTGGTGATCGATCGGCATGAGCCGGAGAAAAGCTGTGCTGAAGGAGGCTTTTTCCGGTACTGTTTCCCGATTCGGCTCAATAGCTGGGTGGTGAGGCTGCGCGAGGGAAAGAAAAACGGTTTCTATCTGGAGGCGGCTTCTTTTTTCGGCCGACGGATGTTTGTCGCTTATACGAAGGAAGTACCGGTTACGCAGGAAACCGCGGTGCAACTGAAGGAGTTTGACGCTGGTCTGAAACTGTTTTTAAAACGGAACGGAACGGAGCGGAAAAATCACCGGAACGGCAATCGTATCCGAATACTCTGTCGGGTTACCGGGATCAATTGGGGAGGCTGCACATTTTTTCCGACCGCTGGTTCGATCTATGGGCGGCGGCGATCAAAAAATATCCCTATTATTCCTGGGGAGGGGAATTAACCCTGAGAAGCGGTGGCGAACAGGCTGTTGCAAATTCTGCGTATTCCTCCGACCATGCGTTCTCCATGGCCAGAAAATGGTTGAGCGGGATGCGTGAAATGAGGCTTCGGCATGCAATACCGAAAATGGATCCCACCGGTTTGGTCGCACTCTCATTGCAATGCAATACTTTTCCCAGATTCGGCAAGAACAGGAAACTTCCCGATATCGATTGGGACGCGATCAAGACATTGGCGGCGGAGGCGCGCCGGGAGTACCGGTTGTGGTATCGGGCACGTTCCGGGCTGAAGTATGACCCGGAGCGCGGGCTGCGTACCGTCCCCGAACTGCAGGCGTATTTCCGGGAATTGGAAAATGTGGGGCTGAGAGAACATAACTACTATTCGCTTCAGGATTACTATGACGGCCTGTCCGAAGTGATTGCGGAAGAGATCCGGGCTGCCGATGCCTTTCTGACGGCGGAGGATACTCCGGAACGGCAGCGCGGAATTCCGCCGATCGGCCAATTCATTCTGAGTGAAAGTTTTTCGACAAATACGCAGACGGCTGTTCCGGAGCGGCGGATACTCTACGAGCAGATTGAAGCCGCGCAGCGTTCAAAATCCAAACTGATCCGCCAGCTCGGCTGCTTCTGGCAACTTCACAGAGAACAGGATAAAGTGGAATACCGTCCCGATGAATCACTGAAATTATTCCGGGAATATTGCCGGCAGGTGAAGGAAATCTACGGCAGGGAAGCCCCCTATCTGGCTGTGGTGAATAATAAATTGGAAATAAAAGGGGGAAATTTTTCAATTGTGCAGAAGAAATTTGAGGCGATTGCGGCTGAAGTATTCGGCGATGATACGGATTTCCTGCCGTCAGAACGGGAATTATATGAATTGAACGGTTTGGGGAGAGTGCCGCCCCGGCAAGTGGAAAAATTTCTGCCGGTGGTCAGGGAGCGCATGGATTTCTATCTGACTTCAGCGGCCGGTAAGGAACTGCAGTCCATTTTTAACAGCATGGCTTTGGTGGGAGATAATTATTTCCTGCAGCATGATGCAAAAGAGCGGCGGGAGCTGGTTGAAAGATTCAATTCAAAGGTTGAACTTTCAACCCCGGTTCCGTGGGGTGACCGGGGCGTAATTCTGAATTCCATTATGCGGGGAGGGATGATCTATCTGGTAGGGTTCCGGGAACGGCAGCAGTTGATAACACTGTACCGGTTCAATCCGGAAAGCAGACAACTGGATTTTTGTGCCTCGTCTAAAGTGGATCTGGACCATGCCGGCCGTTTCGGCAGGGGGATTGTGGATACTTGCGGCATGTTTGATGTGGAAGGGGATTATGCCGTCTGGATGAGAGAAAAAGAGGGAGACGGTTTCCGCCCGGATGGCAATGTGTTTCGTCCCGGAATTCCGAAGGAAAGGGTTCATGTTTTTGATTTGAAGGGGAAAAAAGCATGGACTCTTACGGACTTTCCACGCAATGGCCTGAGGTCAGTCGCGTTGCTCGGCGGCAAACTCTATATTGCACTGAATTCCGCAAACAATACGAATTCCATGCTGGTTCGTTGCGATTTGTCCGGAGATAACCGGGAAGTCCTTTTCGATACCGGCCGGGAGGAAGAACAGAACAGTTTCGATGCACGCGACCCGTTCTCACGTTTTCTGCTGAGGAGCAACCCTTTTCGCGGGCGGCTGCTGCTGTTTGGAGACTCCGTATTGTATGAGATGGATCCGAATACCATGGAGGCTTCTGAAATTTCCGATGAAACCCTTGGCGGAAACAGAACGATTGTGGGTGATGAAACACTCTATATTCCCGGAATGGATTGCCGTTATTTAACTTATAATCTGAAATCCGGAAAATTGCAGCGTGTGGCGGTTTTCGATTGCAGTTCCACGGGCGTAAAAGAGCAGGATTTGCTTCCGTATCAATGGCGCCTGAAGTTCAATTACTCTTATGCGGGGATTCCTGCGCGTGCACTGGCATTTGTTCTGCAGGGGAATCGGATGCTCCAGCCGAGAGAACAGATGGTGCTGATTGATCTCGATCATATTGAACAGTCGCCGCCAGTGCTGGTGCCGCGACAGTTCAATGCCTCGCCGGCGGACGCCTATCCGGCAAAAGACGGAAAATCCTTCTGGCTGGTTTTGCCGGAGGGAAAAATTCAGTTGTTGACTCCCAGGTGAGCGGCATGAAGCATTCTGTGAAACAACTGTTGGTGATTGTTGTGTCAGCCGGACTTTGGAGTTCGGCTGTCGCCGAAGAACTGCCCAAAGTGGCGATTGTGGGGGATTCCGCACTTGTGGATCTGGTGTATGCCCAGTTGAGTGCGGAAGAGAATTTCGAGTTGCTGGAGCGCGATAAGATCCGGCTGATTCTTAAGGAGCGGAAGTTGGCGGCCTGGAACAGTTCCGAGTTGATCCGGCAAATTCCGCATGCGGATATCTTAGTGGCGTTTGAACCGGCTAATGCTGCGGCGAAACGTGTGATCATCTTCAATGTCCGGAACAGCTACAGGATGGCGGATTTCCCGCTGCCCGACAATACGGAACAGGCTGCCGTTGCCACCGTTGCCCGACTGCGAAAAAGCATGACCGGTCAAATCCGCCCGGCGACGCTGACCCTGGGGATTGTCCGGATCGTGGATTCAGGGGTGCCGCAGCGCTATCAGGGGAAAATCGACGAGTTTGCCTCTGCTTTGGAACAAGCCATGGGAAAAGCCGAATGGATTGTTGTTCTGGAACGGAATCATTTGGAACAAGTCAACCGGGAGCGGGAAATTTCCCGGGAACATTTCCCGTTGACTCCGTCTGCCTGCCTGATCGGATTGGAATTTACGCCGGGAAAACGCCCGGAAATCACACATTGTACCGTGCGGCTGATTGACCGGAATGGCAAAGTTTTGGAAAAAATCCATGCGGAGAATGTGTTTGAGGATATTCCTGAGAGCGTGCGCAAACTGATCCCTGTGATTCAGCAGAAAGCACTGAAAGTTGTCGAGGAGAAAAATCGTGCAATCCAAGCTGGAGCCAGAACGAAAGCAGCAGTTGCCGAACATGAACAGCAGGAAGAAGCGAAACGCTACTATGAAACCTATCTGAGGCTCTGTTCCAGCAGATATCAGGAAGCGCGGGAGGCTTTGGAGGCTGCGATTGCTCTGGCCCCGGACAATCAGAGGTATCGCGCTGCACATCTCAGGCTCGGCTGGGAGAAAAGTCCGGAAGATCCGGCTGAATACCTTCAATATCAACAGGAACGTCTGGAAGAAATGCGGCGTTATGAGCGCAATACGAAAGGCCAATCGTATTTTGCTTCGGATTCGTATTTCCCGTTGTTTGCCCGGCCTTTTCCGAAAGAATTCAACAGGGAACGGGAATATGTGGGCAACCGAAACCCCACAGAGGCGGAGTGGCTGGCGGAGATGAAGCTGGCGGAGGAAGTTCGGGAATTTTTCTGGAAAGCCGGTATGACGCGTCTGAAAGGGACAGAGCCGGCAAATCTGTGTGAACTCTATTACTATCTCGGCCTGATTGAGCGTATTTATCTGGCAGAGCAGCTTTATGTGGATTTTGAATCTTACAAGCTGGCGGTCAGAAAGGGGGTTCGGATGGGAATTGAGGCAGTTGAACGTTATGTGAACCAATATGGGCACGCAGAAACGATGAAACAACGCAGGAAGTTTGAGAATCTCGCCTGCCCGCTATATGACCGGAAGTTATTCGAAGCGGATCCGGAAGGCGCTGTTTCAACCCTTGAAATGGCGAAACGCTCGCCGCAGCAGGCGATCCGGAAATATGCGATGGTACTGGAATTTGCGTGGCGTATCAGGCAACTCTCCTCCGATACTCCGGAGAGTTACCGGCGTGTTGTGGAAGCATGTTATCTGGAATACCGCAAGCAATTTAAACAGAATCCAAATTTATTTCCCTGGATCTCTGGTATGCCACAGATTCAGAGAGAAGTCCTGGAGCGAATCCTGGAAGAAATGGAAGAAAAATTCTGGTATCTTGCTCCTGAACGGTAAGATATTTTTCCGGCATATGATGAAAATCTTTCGATTCCTGTTTCCGGGATAGCGATGTATCCACTGGTTTATAATTTGCAATAATTGGTTTTTGTGTTTTATTAATGACAGATGAGGAGTTCCCCAAATGCGGGAAATAAAAAGAGGAGAATCTGTCATGAAAAGCAAACCGTCATCGGAAACGCCGTGGTTGACCGCGGACACTCGCAAATTCGTCAAAGCACTGGAAAAGCAGGGCGGGCCGCCGCTGTACAAGCTGGCGATTCCGGATGCGCGCCAGGTATTGCTGGATGCCCAGTCCGGCAAGATCAAGGCCCCGGCCGTCGAATCCGAAGATTTGAAAATTCCGCTGGGGAGCGGTTCGGTCGGCGTACGGCTGGTCCGGCCCGAAAAAGCCGGAGGAACGCTGCCGCTGATCTGTTATTTTCACGGCGGAGGCTGGATTCTCGGCAACCGCGATACCCACGACCGGCTGGTCCGGGAACTTTGCGCCGGAACCGGCGCAGCGGTGGCGTTTGTCGAATATACACCGTCCCCGGAGGCGGAATACCCGGTCCCGCTCAAACAGGCTTTCGCGGTGCTGCAATATCTGGCCGTCCACGCCGGTGAGCTGAAACTCGATCCGGAGCGGATCGCGGTCGCGGGCGACAGTGTCGGCGGCAATATGGCCGCAGCGATGACCCTGATCAGCAAGGCGAAGAAAGGGCCGAAAATCATTTTCCAGGCTCTGTTCTATCCGGTTACGAATGCGAAATTCGACACCGATTCCTACCGGAAGTTTGCGGAAGGGCCGTGGCTGACCCGCCGGGCGATGAAGTGGTTCTGGAACGCTTACGCGCCGGACCGCCGTTCCCGCAATGAAATCACCGCGTCGCCGTTGCGTGCTTCGCTGAAGGATTTGGCGGGGTTGCCTCCGGCTCTGGTCATCACGGCCCAGAATGACGTGCTGCGTGACGAAGGGGAGGCATACGCTCAGAAATTGATGGAAGCCGGCGTCGAAGTCACGGCGTTGCGCTGCAACGGCACGATCCATGACTTCATGATGCTGAATGCGTTGGCGGAATCCGCTCCGGCGCGTCTCGCGGTTTCTGTAGCCTGTGATGCGTTGCGGAATGCTTTCCGGCAATAAATTCCTTTGGAGAAAATCAGAGATAATGGGGATTTCGTTCCGGTAGGAGCGAAATCCCGGTATCGCATGCCGGTCACACCGGGATCAGCCGATGAAATCCAGCTCCGTTTCAAGCATGGTTGGGCGGCTGAAGTCGAAGCTGCGCACTTCCCGCCGTCCATCCCGCCAGTGGATCGTCAGTTCGAGCACGCCGGCGCCACGGAGGCGCTCGGTGCGGCGGAAAGCTCCGGCACCGGGAAAGAGACGCGGGCCGGGGCGTTCCACTGGCCGCTGTACTCTCCGCCGGGGCCTTTGACCCGGACACCGCAGAGTTCGGCAAGATCGCCGCCGTTCCACAAGGCGAGGGCGTTCCATTCGCCTCATTTCCGAATTCTTCAAAAACACCGCATCCGGTCAACGTACCGACTGCCGCCAAAGCGGTAAAGAGAAGATAAATTTTTTTTCATGACTATCAATCCTTTTTATTTTACGTTCCAGAAAATCACGAGCGGCGGCTTCCGCACGTCGTTCCTCCGTGATTTTCGCTTCGCTTTCACATTGCCTTGCGTTTGTGATCCTTCGTCGTATACTGGAGCAAGTAGACTCCATTTTCTTTATATACCCGTCCAGTTCCTCGTGCACGTCGTTTCTGCTTTATTGCTACCTCCGTATTGGTTGGTGTTGAGTTTTCCCGTCATGGGGAGGCATGGTCAAAGCTTTCTTTTTCATTTCTTGCTTCCTTCTGTGACACGCAACGGTTTTCCGGTATCGGGCAATGACGGGAAATAACATCCGGTTCAGGAGAACACAGTACAGGCCTTTTCGTGTTTTGTGATAATGCAAACCCTTTGGAACGAATTATTTTTAATATTCGATATCGCACTCAATTCCTGTTGTAAAAAAACTGGACGCCCGTTCAGTTCTCCTTTCGGGTTCCTGTTGATTTGATAACGATATCAAATCGCGTTGTTCCAATTATGAACCGGAAAGTCCGAAATGTCAGTACCCCGATTGAAAAAATCCGCTTCTTATTCCGGTCTGGAGCGCAATTCCGGTATGGGCTGCATGATGGAGGGGAATGGAAAATTTTAACGGAAATCCGAACTATTTGCGATATCCCGCTTGACACTCCCGATTTTCCGGTCTATTATTGGATAAGGTCCGCCTGAAAGCGGGCTGAAAGTAAGTTTTTTGAAACAGGAAGAGCAGCATCATGGAGTCTATTGCATCCCGCAGGAAACAGCTTTTCGATTTGATCGTCGCGAACGAGGCCTACGGTATTCAGCGCCGGGCCGAACCGATCGTGAAATTTGAACTCGGCGAGGAGCGGGCCGCCAACGCCGGGCTTCGCCATCTTTCCGGCTGGTTCGACCGCCCTCATCCGGACGGGCAGCCGTTGCGCGAGGAGTCGGATTTCACCGCCCAGAAGATCGCGCTGGCGCTGGCCCGCTACCGGGAACGGCTCGAAGAAGATACTGTGGCGGCGGTGCGCCGCTTTTTTACGCAGTTTGATTTTTCCAGCACCAATCCCGCCGAGAATCAGCTGGTGCGGTTTCGCGCGGCACGGCTGGTGGCGGGAAAACAGTTTCCGGATGCGGTATTTCCGGCGTTCGGGAACCGTTCCGGCGCGGAGCTTGCCGCTGAGGATGCGGCGTTTCTGAAGGAATTTATCCGTTCGCGCGCCCGTCGCGGCCGGGGTGAGGCGGATTCTTCGCGCTGTCTGGTTTCGATCTGGCAGAGTCTGTTGCTCTGTTTTGATCATGCGCAGGATGAGGAGCTTTCCCGCCTGGCCGGGAATATGATGAATCTTCTGCTGGCCGGATTTTTCCAGAAATCGCCGGACGGCTGCTGCGGCGGAGCGCAGGGGCGGATCGGCACCGCCGAGGCGCTGGACCATGCCGCCGCCGGAATGTATGCGCTCGGCTATCTTTACGGCGGCGTGGGCTGCCCCGAGCTGATCCGGGAATGTCTGGTCGATGCGGTGCTGTCGAAGTTTGAGCCGCTGCCGGAGGTGGCCGCGATCGCGCTTTGGAAGCCGGACGGCGAAGCGGTGATCCGCGAGAGCGGCGAGGGCAGGGCGCAGTACACGCTGCGCAGCGCCGATTATGTGATCGGTTCGATCGTCCGGCAGGAGCGCCGTCCCGAAGTCAGCGACGGCCAGCATGACTGGGATGTGACCTTGCGCGGCGGTTCCACCCGCAGCCGGATTTTCAGTCATCATCCCGGCAATGCCGACGGCCACGGGTGCTGGACCGGCGATGCGGGATGCGGCTGCGCCCAATTCTTCCAGAACCGTTCGGCGGTGCTGGCGCTGTATCATATTCCGGCGGATCAGCCGTGCCGCTACATTCATGCGTACCTGCCGAAAATGGAGTTTCTGGATGTGGTGGAAACCCCTGAAATCATCTTCGTTTCGACGCCCGGCGCGTATGCGGCTTTAATCCTGACGACCCCGTGGCGGTGGACCGGCGGATACGAATATCAGGACCGCGAAATCGTATGCGACGGAACTGTGAACGGTGTGATCTGCGAAGTGGCGGAGGCCTCCCGCTATCAGAGCTTTGCGGAATTTCAGGCGGAAATTCAGGAGAATACCTGGTGCCTCGATCGCGACCATCTGCGGCTGACTTATGTTTCGAAGCAGTGCGGAGCGATGGAGCTGCGGGCCGACGGCTCCCGCTGGCAGGACGGGATTCCGGTAAGTGCGGATTACCCGTTGATCGATTCGCCGCTGATTCACTCCGACTGGGATTCCGGCGAAGTAACACTGACCGTACCCGGCTTTGCGCCGCTCATACTGACATTTTAGAGAAGCGGCCGGAACTTCGTTTCAGCAGGAGCGAAATCCCGGATGGCGGTACTTGACCGCAAAAAAAACGCCCGGCGGATTTCCGTCGGGCGTTTGGTGTTTCCAGAGGGCGGAACTATTCGTCCAGTTCCTTCAGGGCGGCCTTGCGGCTCAGCCGGATCTTGCCGGAAGGATCGATGTCGATCACCTTGACCGTCACGAACTGGCCTTCTTCGCAGATATCGGTGACTTTGTTGACGCGGTAGTCCGCCATCTCGGAGATGTGGAGCAGACCGTCCACGCCCGGCAGGATTTCGACGAACGCGCCGAAATCGCGAACGGTCACGACCTTGCCGCGGTAGATCTTGCCGATTTCGGCTTCCGCGGTGCTGCCGAGGATGCGTTCCTTGGCGGCTTCGAGGTGCTCCTTGTCCGGAGCCATGATCTTCACGTTGCCGTCGTCGTCGATATCGATGCTGGTGCCGGTTTCTTCGGTGATCGCGCGGATGTTCTTGCCGCCGGGGCCGATCAGGGCGCCGATCTTTTCCGGATTGATCTGGATCACTTCGAGACGCGGCGCACGGCTGCTGATCTCTTCGCGCGGCTTGGCGATGCACGCCTCCATCACGTCGAGGATCTTCATCCGGGCGATCCGGTTGCGCTCCATGCCTTCGCAGAGCAGGTCGATCGGAATGCCGGGCAGCTTCAGGTCGAGCTGGAAGCCGGTGATGCCGTCACGGGTGCCGCAGACCTTGAAGTCCATATCGCCGAAGTGGTCTTCCGCACCGATGATGTCGGTGAGCAGCAGCCGCTCGCCGTTGTCCCCGGTCACGAGGCCGCAGCTGATGCCGGCCACCGGGGCGGAGATCGGCACGCCCGCATCCATCAGCGCGAGAGTCGCGCCGCAGACGGAAGCCATCGAGGTCGAACCGTTGGAGCTCATGATTTCGGAGACGCAGCGAACCACGTACGGAAAATCCTTCGGCACGACCTTGGAGACCGAACGCTCCGCGAGATTGCCGTGACCGATTTCACGACGGCCGGGGCCGGTGATGCGGCCGACTTCGCCGACGCTGAAATTCGGGAAATTGTAGTGCAGATAGAAACGCTTCTTGGTGATGCCGGTTTCGCTGGTCAGGTCGTCGGCTTCCTGCGCGTCCTTTTCGTTGCCGAGGGTCGCGAGCACCAGCGCCTGGGTTTCGCCGCGCGAGAAGAGCGCGCTGCCGTGAACCACGGGGAGCACGCCGACTTCGGCGGAGAGCGGCCGGATTTCGGTGGTCGAACGGCCGTCCGGACGGAACTGCTTCTGCAGAATCACGTTACGGGTGACGGTGCGAACCAGGTCGTCGAAGCCCTTCGCGGTCTCAAGGCCGAACTGGGTGTCGCTCATATCGGCGAACTGTTCGCGCAGCGCCTTGCGGGCGTCGTCGCGCAGCGCATCCATCGCGACTATGCGGTCTTCCTTGCCCGGGATGGTGCAGACCGCTTCGATGCGGTCGGCGCAGAAGGCTTCAATGCCCTTCATCAGGGCTTCCGGAACCGGATAGAGCTTATATTCCTTTTTGGCGCGGCCGGCCTTTTTCGCCAGCTCGATCTGCGCGTCACACTGTTTTTTCACTGCCTCGTTGGCGAGGTACATCGCCTCCTTCATCTGCGCTTCGCTGACGAAATCGGCTTCGCCTTCGATCATGATGACCTGGTCGGGCCGGCCGGCGTAGATGAGTTCGAGTTTGCTCTGCTCCATCTGGGCGCGGGTCGGGTTGATCACGAACTGACCGTCGACAAGACCGACGCGCACCGCGCCGATCGGCCCTTGGAACGGCAGGTCGGAGAGCATCAGACTGGCGGAGGCGCCGACCATCGCGAGCACATCCGGCTCATTTACGCCGTCGGCGGACAGCAGAACGCTGGAAATCTGCACTTCATCGAAGAAGTAGTCGGGGAAGAGCGGCCGGATGGGGCGGTCGATCATGCGGCAGGTCAGGATCTCCTTGGTGGAGGGACGGCCTTCGCGCTTGATGTAGCCGCCGGGGAACTTGCCCGCCGCGGAATACTTTTCGCGGTAATCGACCTGCAGCGGGAAAAAGTCGGTGCCTTCGCGCGGCGCGCCGGAGCAGGCGGCGGTCAGGACAATGGTGTCGCCGAGGCGGACCAGACAGGAGCCGTTGGCGAGTTTGGCGACTTTACCGGTGGAAATTTCCATGGTGCGTTCGCCGTCGAACTGAAAAACGATTTTTTCTTCAGCCATGATGTTGTTCGTCCTTTCAAAACGAAATGTTTGATTCTGGAAAAGAACGACTCCGGACGGCTGAAAACGGAACGGGAAAATTCCCGCCGCCGTGTTCCGCATGACTCGCGGAATCCCGGTATCAGTTCCCGGACAATCCTGCCCGGACGCTGATAGCGACCGAATTCCACCAATCAAGTCAATCCCGGAATCGCCTTTTTCCATAAAATTAAAATAATATACCCCGCGGAACCGGAAAAAACAAGTATTGAACGGAGTACATCATGATTTTTTAAGAAAGATACCGATTTTTCCTCCGCCACCTTGAAACAGTTTGACGGGAGGAGTATTTTAGAATGCGGAAGTTTACGGCGCGGTCAAGAAAGAATCGTTTCCAAATGTTGAATGCTGCAAAAGAGTTTTTGAAACGCGCGTTTCATCATGACGGCGTGCGCCGCTACGGGGCGAACACTTTATGGTTGATGGCGGAGAAGGTCATAAGGCTGGCCGTTGGTTTTTCGGTCGGGGTTTATGTCGCACGCTTTCTCGGGCCGGCGCAGTACGGTCTGCTCAATTATGCGATCAGCTTTGTCGCATTGTTTTCCATATTCTGTTCGCTCGGACTTGATGTGATTCTGGTGCGTGAACTGGTACGCTTTCCTAAGTTGACCGATATGCTTCTGGGGACCTCTTTCCTGTTGAAGGTATGTGGATTCGTAGTCATGTCGGCGGCTGTCGGCGTGGGCCTGATGTTTTTGGCCGATGTGGAATCGAAGTTTTTGATCTGGATCATTCTGAGCGGGTATTTTTTTCAGACGTTTCAGGTTCTTGATTTTTATTTTCAATCCTGTGTTTTAAGCAAATATGTTGCGATTTCCCAGATGCTGGCATTGCTGACTACTGCTTTGGGACGGTGTATTCTGGTATGGTTTCAGGCGCCGTTGTGGTGCTTTGCGGCAATGGAAGCAGCTTATGCTTTCCTGACTTCAGTATGTTGCTGGCTGTTTTATCGTAAAGCGGGAAAGCGTCTGCGGAATTGGCGGTTTGACTGGCGGATTGCAGGGGAGTTGATGCGGAATGGTCTGCCGCTGCTGTTCGCCGGCGCCGCCAGTCTGGTTTACCTGCGTCTTGATCAGGTCATGATTACCACGATGATCGACGAGGGGGCCAATGGGCAATATGCCGTGGCGGTCCGGCTGGCTGAATTGCTGTTTTTCGTGCCGATTGTCGTTGGCGATTCTTTTTTACCCTCACTGGTGGGGGCGCGGAATATATCCGAGGAGCGATACCGGCAGCGCAGTTCGTGGCTGCTGAAAGGAATGTTCTATCTGGCACTGGCGGGGATCATCCCCGTCGCTCTGGGAGGCAGCTGGCTGATTGAAGTGCTTTACGGAGAAGCTTATCACGGAGCGGCTCAGCTTTTTATGATTCTGTGTTTCAAAATGATATTGGTTTATCCGGGAATGATTTATTCCAAATGGATGATCGTGGAGAATATGCAGGGAGTTATGTTGTTTTCGACGGTGGGCGGTGCTATAGTAAACGTAATCCTGAATATTTTCTGGATTCGGGCATGGGGGGCCGCTGGGGCCGTCTGGGCGACACTGGCTTCTACTTTGAGTATTTATTTATTTTTTCCGCTGGCATTCCGGCGGGGCCGGAGGGCCGTTGCTTTTTTGTTGCGGGCGTTGCTGCCGTGGAAATGAGGAGAGATGATGAAGCGTATCCGGGCTTTATGGGCATTGTTCAAAGATGGTTATCTGCGGGAGCAGGGATGGTTCCGCTCGTTTGTGGAGGGGCGTGCAATTGATGCGCATGGGGAGCCGGTCCCATGGATGAACTATGCGGTGATTGATTTTTTGAAAGAGCGTTTGCGTCCGGAGATGAACCTTTTGGAGTTCGGTTCGGGCGGCAGTACACTGTTCTTTGCGAAGCGGTGCGCGCGGGTGGTGTCGCTGGAGGCCGACAGGAACTGGTATGAGCGGCTCCGAAAGGAAGTGCCGGACAATGTCGAATTGTTCTGGAGGGCAGGAGATGCCTTTTATGACCGCAATGACGCATGGGGAAAGTTCGATGTCGTCGTGATCGATACAATGGAGCGCAATCGTTTGGCGGAAGTCGCAATCTCTTATTGTTCTCAAACGGGAGTGATTATCTGGGACGATACCGAGCGGCCGGAGTATTTGCCCGGAGTCGAAATGCTGCTGAAGGCTGGGTGGCGGCAGTTGCGATTTTGTGGAATCGGGCCGATTCAGAATGCTTCCAAAGAAACGAGTATTTTCTACCGTCGTGAAAATGTGCTGGGAATATGAGCGAAAGCCATGCGAATCATTGACAGATTAAAGAAGTATTTGCAACGCCGTTCATTGTTGTTCTATTGAGGATTTGACTTAGGGAAAAACGGTTTACAAAAGGTCGGAATTATAGATTGAGTGTTGTTATATTGAACGTTCCCCGCTGAGAAAGGGATTGCAAAATAAGAGGTGAACAGTGTTTGCTCCGGTTATTGTTTTTGTCTATCATCGATTGGAACATACCAGGCGTACTTTTGAAGCGTTGAAGAAGAATGAGGGAGCTTCCGAAAGTTGCGTGAGAATTTATTCGGATGGGGCGCGGGATTCGGCTGAAGATCGGGAAAGAGTCCGGGCTGTTCGGGAATACATCCGTACGATCGACGGCTTTAAAAATGTTGAAATTGTGGAAGCCCCGCGGAATTTCGGATTAGCGGATTCGGTGATTCGAGGGGTTACGGAGACGGTGCGCGAGTTCGGTCGGGTGATTGTACTGGAAGACGATATGGAAACCTCACCCTTTTTCCTGCGCTATATGAATGAAGCGTTGGATCGGTTTGAGGCGGATCCGCGGATTGCCGCGATTCATGGATATGCATATCCCTACGATGTTCCGGTTCCGGATTATTTTCTGCGGATCGGGGCGGATTGCTGGGGATGGGCGACCTGGGCGGAGTCCTGGAAGCAGTTCAACCCGGATGCTGTTGCGTTGTACGAGGAAATCCGGAGACGGAACCTGTCATGGACGTTCGATTTCGAAGGAGCGATTCCACATTGTCTGATGTTACGGGAATTCATTGCCGGGAAAACCAGTTCGTGGGCGATTCGTTGGAATGCTTCGCTGTTTTTGAAAGGGAAATATTCTCTGCAGCTCAGGGAGTCAATGGTTCGGAATATTGGTGTGGATGCTTCCGGTTCTCATTGTGGCAAGGAAGAGTTCTATGATGTAAAGCTTGCTGACAGGCCCGTTGAGTGGAAAGAAGAGCCTGGGCTGGAAGATGAGGTGACTCATGAGGCCTTGAGACGCTTTTATCTGAAAAATCGTCTTCCCTTGTGGCGAAGAGGGATCCGAAAGTTTTTCAGAGTACTCAGTTGTCTGCATGGATAGGAGTTGTGAATGTTTTTAAGAAAGAAATTGCGCCAGTGTTTATCTTTGGTCTATGGAGGTAAAAGGTATCGGCAGTGGTATTGGTGGTCATATCGTTATCGGTTTCGGAAGCGGTATTGTGAGACCGGACTGTCTGTTGATGGGCATGTGTTGAAAATTGCAGATACCGCCTCTTTTTTGTACACTTGGAAAGAGATTTTCGTTGATGAGATTTACCGTTTTTCCTGCTCGGCTCCGATTCCGGTTATTTTGGATTTGGGGGCCAATATCGGGTTAAGCGTACTGTATTTCAAACGGCTGTTTCCGGCCTGCCGGATTTATGCCTATGAACCTGATCCTTATATTTTTGAAATTCTGCAGCGTAATGTGACGGAATTCCATCTGACAGATGTGACGCTTGTAAATGAGGCGGTAGCCGAATTCAGCGGGGAGTTGGGATTCAAGAGCGACCATGCGGATGGCGGCTGTATCCGACCAGATGGAGAAGTGAAAGTTAAGGCGAAGGATATCCGGCTCTTGTTGGAACGGTTCGAACGGATTGATTTTTTGAAGGTCGATATCGAAGGTGCGGAGAGGATGGTCATTCCGGCTGCCGGGCAGTTGCTTCAGAGGGTGGAGAATATCTTTGTGGAATATCATTCCCGCATTGGCGAGGCGCAATTGTTGGCCGGCGTGATCGAAACGTTGGAAAGTGCCGGTTTCCGGCTGGTGATTCAGAGTGCCCCGGTTGTACTGCCGCCGCTGGCTGCTGATTTGGAAGGTAGGCAGTTTGATACCCAGTTGAGCATCTGGGGAAAACGGCAGACCGATCATGGTCGGGTGCAGAGCAGTTTGACCGAATAGCTTGCCAGCCGCTTTATAAAAACGGGTAGCGGCAGGAAGCGATAATCAAACCGGATGGTTCTGAAAAACAGTTTTGCCCGGTCCCGTGGTGAAACTCCCCGGCTCATGCTGTCGCTTTGGATATTCCAACTGTAAATGACGGCATTCAGGTAATAACCGCGGCTGCCGGCCAGAATGGCCCGCCGGAAAAATTCCATGTCATCGACGTTGGAGTAATTTGCATTGAAGCCGCCGACACGTTTCAGCATTTGTTTCCTGAATGGCGAACTGCCCAGCAAACACCAGCTCCTTGCCAGTTTATAATTGTCGATGTAATCGCCGGTTGCCAATACGGAACAATCTTTCGGTTTCCCATTCATGAAATAATTGCCGCAGATAAAATCGATTTCCAGATGGGTGTGAAACACTTCGGTCACCCGGCGCACGATATCCGGATATGGAAAAGCATCGTCTGCATCAAGCAGTAGAATCAAGTCGCTGCGGCTCATTTCCACTCCGGTCATTTTCGCCTGGCTGAAGCCGCGGTTGACCGGATGGCGGCAGTAACGGATCTCCGGATGCTCCCGGCGGATCTTCGCAATGCAGGCCAGGGTTTCCGGGTCCTGGGAACAATCGTCGACCAAAATGATTTCAAAATCCGCCGTATCTTGTTTTAAAAGGCTTTCCACTGCACGATTGAGCAAAATCCCTTTGTTGTAACAGGTGATGAGAACACTGGCTGCCGGTTTAGTCATGGTCGTAATATCCTTGCAGAATGCGGATTTTGAACTGCCGGAGCGTTTCGCTGCCGCGATCGATGCTGGTGCGCGGATATGCGTGATTTCCGCCGCAGGTTTCATGGGCGGCGAAGGCGGTGCGATAGTATCGGCATGCTTCCGTTTTGATATCGGGAGTGAAAATACCGAATGGGTAGGCCAGAAAACTAACTTCGCAACCGGTAAGCGCCTCCAGTTGTCTGCGGCTTTCTTTCAACTCGAAAGAAAGACCGGATCGTGAAAGCAGGTCCATGGCCAGATGGGTCAGGCCATGAGAACCAATCGTGACGAAAGGATTTTGCCCCAGATGCTGAATTTCTGTCGTGGAAAGGAGATCGGGACTGCCGCTGGAATGCAGCAGGGGCGCTAAAAAAATAGTGCAGGGGATTTGACGGGGAAAGAATAATTTATTTACGATCGTGGATAATTCCCGATAACCGTCATCGAATGTCAGACAAACGCGGAGACGTTCAGACGAATGCGCTGCTGTGTGGAGCTTGTCAGGGGAAATAAAGATGCAGCCGTTTTTTTCCAGATAATCAATGTGAGCTTGGAGTGCGCTTTCTGTGGTTGCAAAATAAGTATCGGCGGAAGTGATACGGTGATACATCAAAACAATTGTACCACGCTTACGCCTGAATAGAAAGTCCAGAATGAAGTCGGGGCAGCAGCGCAAAAATCGCAGTACCAGAGAATATTTTATTCTTTTGAGCATGGCAATCATTAAGGCGGGCCATCTTTTTGTTCTTTTTGTTTAATATAATCCGAGGCTGGAAGGACTTCAAACCAGGCCGGCGGAGAATTCGGAAAGAAATGCCGCCGGATGCGGTAGAATATGCTATTTTATGATGAAGTTTCTGAACCGGAATTGGCCCGCGGGGGCGGATTTGTCCGCGGTGTCGAGGCGCAGGCCGACGATATTGCCGGACCAGTGCGGGTTCTCGGACAGGTCGATTCTGACTTCGTGAAATTCGCCGTCGGCCGGAATCCGGTAGCGGACGGCGTTCTTCTCGTTGAACGCCTTCTGGTTCTCCGGACGCCAGAAAAGCTGGCCGGAGGAACTCGCGCCTTTCGGGAGGCTCAGCTCGAAACTGACGCTTTTCAGGCGGTCCGCCGGAATCGGGCAGGGGAGGTTCGCGAGCGTCTGCGGGTCGTTTTTACCGGTATAATCGCCGGTGACCGTATCGCCCTTGATCCGGTGGTTCGCATAGTTGCTGCCGCGGAACCAGCAGGCCGCCGGGATCGGCAGGCCGCCGGCAAGGCCGGTCAGTTTGAATTCCCCGATGGAAAACTCCGCCTCAGTCCCTTTCGGCAGCGCTGCCGGGTCGAGGCGCAGGCCGGTGATCGTACCCTCCCAGCCGGTGCGGCCGGCCAGCGGAATCACGCAGGTTTCCAGCTCGCCGGTGCCGACAATCGTCCGGCGGAGCGACTTGGCCTCCGACAGCTTGCGGTCCCGGTCGTTCATCCAGAAAAATTGGAGTGTGGTCTTTTTCCCTTTCGGGAAGCGCATCGAGAAGGTCAGCAGATCGTTTTCCGCCGCCGGGAAGGGCTGAAAGGATTTGAGGGTCAGGATCGTATCCGGGCCGTTGGCGGTCGCGGAGAAGCTCTCCTCAGTCACGACTGGGTCTTTGGCGTCCCGGCCTATTTTCCAGTCGGCGGGAGTGACAATAACCTCTGCCGCCAGCTGAACGGCGGCGAGCGAAACAATTCCGAGCATACAGGCTTTTTTCATGGGAAACTCTCCTTTCGTGGTATGAAAGTATACCATCCTTTTCAGACGATTTCAAATTTGTAGGGCAGTGAATCGAGGAAAATCCGGCCGTAGTTCTTGGAGATCACCCGCTTGTCCAGCAGCACGATGATGCCGCGGTCGCTGCGGCTGCGGATCAGCCGTCCCGCTCCCTGCCGGAATTTCAGCACCGCCTCCGGCAGACTGTATTCGGCAAAGGAGCTTTTGCCCTGCCGCTCGATCCGGGCCATGCGCGCCGCGATCAGCGGGTGGCTCGGCACCGCGAAAGGCAGCTTCGTGACGATCACGTTGCTCAACGCTTCGCCCGGCACATCCACGCCGGTCCAGAAGCTGTCGGTGCCGAACAGCACCGAATTCACGTCCTCCTTGAATTCGCGGAGCAATCCGGTGCGGGTCAGGTTCTCGCCCTGAATCAGCAGTTGCCACCCTTTCTCCTGAAAGTAACCGCGCAGCGCGTCGGCGCAGTACCGCAGCGTTCCATAACTGGTGAAGAGCACGAAAGCCTTCCCCTGCGTGACCTCCACGAAACGGGGAATCTCATCGGCCAGCGCCGCATTGAAGTTGTCATCCTTCGGATCGGGCATGCCGCGCGAAATGTAGATGTGCGCCTGGTCGGAGCCGAACGGCGAATCCAGCAGCAGCGTGCGGCCGTTGCAGAAGCCGGTCCGGTTCACGAAATAGTCGAAGGACCGGCGCACCGTCAGCGTCGCGCTGCACAGCATCACCGGAAAATCCTGATTGAACAGCACGTCGGCCAGAATGTCGGCGACGTTCAGCGGCGCCGCGTGCAGCGAAATCGAATTGCGGTCGCTTTCGGCGTAGTAAACCGCGTCCGGCAGCGTCTTGTGGGTGAAGTGGTCGATGCCGTTGAGGAACTCCCGGCAGCGGACCAGTTGCGCGTCAAGTTCGGTGCGGAACGAGGTGTCGTCGATGTCGTCGAGGTAGTCGGTCAGCAGCTTGGAGAGCTTCAGCAAATGGGGGGACAGCCGGTCCGGGAAACGGTCGGGCTGCTGGATCTCCAGCGCGGTTTCCCGGTGGTCGGCCAGAAAATCCTCGAAGTGCTTGAAGAAGCCGTAGGCTTCGTCCCGCGCGTCGGCGACGATGCCGCGCAGCTCCGGATCGGCTCCCTTGCGCATCAGCAGCCCGCGCGCCGCTTCCGGGTTGTAGAGCCGGTTCAGCGTGGAAACGATGCCGATCCGGGAGAGGTGCAGCCCGAGGTGTTCGGCCGCGTTGTCCTCGAGCGTGTGCGCTTCGTCGATCAGCACCGCGCCGTAGTTGGGCAGCAGCGAACCGGCGGCGCCGTTGCCGCCGGAGGCCAGACGCATCCCGAGGTCGGTGAAAAAGAGCGCGTGATTCGCGACCACGATGTCGGCATCTTCCCACGCCTGCCGCGCCTTGTAGTAGAAGCAGTTGCGGAAAAATTCGCATTTGGGGCCGAGGCAGTTGATCCCCTCGCTGCACACCATGCTCCAGACGGTCGGTTCGAGCCGGAAGTCGATCGAATCGCGTTCGCCGTCGGTGGTCCGCTGCATCCATTTGCCGAGCCGCGTCACATCCACCGCCAGCCCGGCGGCGGGCAGCAGCGTGTCGCGCTGTTCGCCGCTCAGCATCGCGAACCGGCGGCGGCACAGGTAGTTGTGCCGCCCCTTGGCCAGCGCCGCCTTGAAGTTGATGCCGGTCAACTGCTTCAGCAGCGGCAGGTCTTTGTCGATCAACTGCTCCTGCAGATTGATGGTTTCGGTGCTGACCACGGCGGGACGCCCCGAGTGGACCGCCCGGTAGATCAGCGGCACCAGATAGGCGAAGCTCTTGCCTACTCCGGTCGGAGCTTCGATGCAGAGGTTTTCCCCCGCGGTCAGCGCGTCGGCGATCGCGGTGGACATCTCCAGCTGCTGCGGCCGGAACTCATAGGGGCGGCCGCCGTATTCCGCCGCCTGCTTGAGCGGTCCGCCGGGGGCGAAAAACTCCTCACAGGCGGGACGCAGCGGCGGCGGGGCGTTTCCGCTTTCAAGCTCATGAGGAAGCTCCTCGAAATCGGCGGCGTCGAACTCGCAGGAAATGTCGAGTTCCGTCGCGGAAGCGGCCGGGGCATCCTCCGGCTCGAAAGGCACGTCAATCGGTTTGATCATCGCAGCGTCACCGTCTCTCCAGATGGGCATGGATCAGCCGGGGCAGATTCTGCAGATAGTGTTCGGGCAGGTTGAACCGTTCGCAGCATTCGCGGATCAGCCGCTGGGCGTGGGTTTCAAAACCGGTCGCGAGGTCGGCGGCGCTGCGGCGCATTTCGATGCGGACCTCCGGTATCCGGCAGCGGAATTCCTCATCGCTGTCGGCGTTCGGCCGCAAACTGAAGTTTTCAGTCCCGGAAATGGTCAGCCGGATGGTCAGCAGTTCTTCGGCATAGCCCAGCTCCGCATAAAGTTTGCCGAGAAACGACACCGCTTCCGCCAGCGCCTTGACCAGATTCTCATAGCTGACGCGGCGATCGGGCGCCTCCAGATATTCGATGTAGTGGAACAGCCCGGTTTTGAAAACCTGCCACATCTTGAGCTGCTTTTCCGGCAGCGAACGCAGCGACACATTGGTCAGGTAGGCTTTGGAGAGGTCGCCGAACCGGATGAACTCCGAACCCGCCAGCAATGTCCACGCGTTGTCCACCGCGCGGCGGATATGGCTCAGGGTGAAGGCTTCCGGATTGTAGGTCGGCGGTTCCACCGACAGATTGAGCAGCAGCGACGGCATCCCCGGCGGAGGCGATTTGCGGCGGCGGAAGAAAACCTGCGCGCTGGCGATCGTATCCGCGAACTGTGTGGTGGTGGATTCCTGCAGCCCGGAACGGTTTTCGTACAGGATGCCGCGCAGCATCCGGCCCAGCTCCTCGCGCTGGTTGCGCAGCGAACGCTGAATCAGGGCCTGCATTTCGATCGCCCGGTAGGCGGGGCGGCTCGATGCGTCGGTGGTGCGGATGTAAAACACTCCGGTCTGGAGTTCGTTTTCAATACTGGCGGTGCAGACGTGCGGCAGTTTTTTGAACGGGCGGACCACGAAGATCGCGTACCGCTTGCCGTCGATCACCGGGCGCTCGATCGTGAAGTCGATCGGCGGTTCGACGTAACGGTTGATGAAAGGCCCCGCCGTGGAAGGATCAAAACCGTGCGCCTGCTCGGGCGTCAGTCCCTGATAGACCGACGGATGGCCGGAGGCGTCCTCCCCGACGCCGACCACGATGTAGCCGCCCTTGGTGTTGGCCAGCGCGATGCAGTGCCGGACGATCTTGGCGCGGGCGGCGCGGGACATGCCCGTCCAGTTCAGCGCGGCCTTGTAGTCCAGTTCATCGGACTCCACTCCGCGGTAAACCAGCTCGCGCAGGTCATTGGAGGATTTTTCCGGCGTCTTGTCCATTTGCGCTTATTCCGGCTGGGCCTCGTCGTCGTAGAGCAGATGCTGGCAGTTCGCGCAATAGGTGACCGCCCCTTTGGAGATATCGTTCATCACCTGCGGCGAAACCCGCAAGTGGCAGCTGCCGCAGATGCCGTTTTCAACCTTGACCAGCGGTGTGCCGCCGTTCTTGCCGCCGAGCAGCGCGTTGTAGCGCCCGAGAGTGTCATTGTCCACAAAGCGGATCATGCCGGGACGGCTCTCGCGGAGTTTTTTGATCTCCTCCTTGACTTCCCCGGCGAAGGCGACCAGCTCCTCGAATTCGCCGCGGATGGTCTGGATGGTCGCGTCGTTGGCGGTCTTGACCTTGCGGTAGTTGACCTTGGCCGCCTCGAACTGGTCCATCAGTTCGAGCACTTTGCCTTCAAGGTCGCCGATTTTGTTCTTGTTCAGCGCAATGGTGTTGAGCATCGCCTGGTATTCGGTGTTCTTCTTGACCATCGCGGACTGCTGCTGGAGCTTTTTGCTCTCCTCGGTCAGCCGGGCGATTTCGGACTCATTGGCCTTGATCGCACGCTCGATTTTGCGTGCGGCGTCAGCAGCCGCGGCGGTGCCGGCGGCCACCTTGTCGCGCTTTTCCTTGAGCTTGGTGAGTTCGCCGGGCAGCAGCGACATGCGCGTTTCCAGATCCCGAATCCGCAGGTCCGTCGCCTGCACCTCCAACAACGCCTGTACCCATCTTGCCGGCATGTCGATCACCCCTCTTTGGTTGAATGGTTAAGAGCTTATCAATTGATAAGCCAAAACGTTCTGACTTGCGGCGGAAATCCATCCGCTTGTCCGTAAAAATCATCGATAATTCCATGATCGCCGATTTTTTCAGACTTCGCAGCTGAAATTTCGGCGCGGCGTCATAACCTTTCTTTATCAGTTATAAGCTCTAAAACAGCTCCGGCTGACGGTCGGAACCGCGCAGCGGCTTCATCCCGACCTTGTCCCACGCTTTCGGAGTTGCGACGCGCCCCTTGGGGGTGCGTACCAGATATCCTTTCTGGATCAGAAACGGTTCATATACGTCCTCGATCGAATCCTCCTCTTCGCCGATCGACACCGCGATGTTCTTGAGTCCGACCGGGCCGCCGCCGAAGCTGGCGATGATCGTTTCGAGGATCCGGATGTCCATTTCGTCGAGGCCGTCGTGGTCGATCTGCAGCATCTCCAGCGCCTCCTCCGCCACCTTGCCGGTGATTACGGAATCCGCCCGCACCTGCGCATAGTCGCGGGCGCGGCGGAGCAGGTTGTTCGCGATGCGCGGGGTTCCCCGGCAGCGCCCGGCGATCTGCCGCGCGCCGTCGTCGTCGATGTCGATGTCGAGGATTCCGGCGGAACGCTTCAGGATGCGGCTCAGGCTCTCCGCATCGTAGTAGTCGAGCCGGATGTTCAGCCCGAAGCGGGAACGCAACGGGGCGGAGATCATCCCCTGCCGGGTGGTCGCGCCGATCAGCGTGAAGTGCGGTACGGTCAGGCGGACCGAGCGCGCCCCCGCCCCCTGTTCGATCATGATGTCGATGAAGAAATCCTCCATCGCGCTGTACAAATATTCCTCGACCGTCGAATTGAGACGGTGGATTTCGTCGATGAACAGCACGTCGCCCGGCTCCAGCGCGGTCAGCAGCCCGGCGAGATCACCGGGCTTTTCGATCGCGGGACCGCTCGAACTTTTGAGATTGGTGCCGCGCTCGTTGGCGATGATGTAAGCCAGCGTGGTCTTGCCGAGCCCCGGCGGGCCGCACAGCAGGATGTGGTCGAGCGCCTCCTCGCGGGCCTTGGCGGCGTGAACGAACAGTTCCAGCTGCTCCTTGACCCGGTCCTGCCCGGGGAAATCGGCGAATTTCGGCGGTCGGAGCGAGGTTTCGCGCGCCGGATCTTTCTTGTTCAGGGTCGAAGTGATGAAACGCTCTGTCATATTTCTCGAGAAAGCACTTGTTTTTCGGTGCTTGTTGTGTTAAATTGAATACCGTATAAGAAAATAGCTCCGGTTTGCCGAAATTGCCAGTATTCCGGTATCAAAAAGAAAGGATTTTAAGAGATTATGTTCGATTCAGCCAAAGCGCAGCTCGCTGCCAATACCGTCAGAATGCTTTCTGCCGACGCGGTCCAGAAAGCGAAGTCGGGCCATCCCGGCATGCCGCTCGGCTGCGCGGATTTCGCGGTGACGCTGTGGAGCAAGTACCTGCGCGTCAATCCGAAGAATCCGGCATGGATCGGGCGCGACCGTTTCGTGCTTTCCGCCGGACACGGTTCCATGCTGCTTTATTCGCTGCTGCATCTCTTTGAATTCGGCCTTTCCATCGACGACATCAAGGAATTTCGCCAGTGGGGCAGCCAGACGCCGGGCCATCCGGAATACGGGCACACCGACGGCGTTGATGTGACCACCGGCCCGCTGGGCAGCGGCTTCGCGTCGGCGGTCGGCATGGCGATCGCGAACCGCAATTTCGCGGCGCGTACCGGGCTGGACAAAACCGGCCTGATGAATCATAAGATTTTCGTGATCTCCGGCGACGGCTGCATGATGGAAGGGTGCACCGGCGAAGCGGCTTCGCTGGCCGGCACGCTCGCGCTGGATGAACTGGTCGTCTTTTACGACGACAACTCGATTTCAATCGAAGGCAGCACCGACCTCGCGTTCGGCGAGGATGTCGCCGCCCGGTTCGCCGCCTACAACTGGCGTGTAATCAAGGTGGACAACGCCAACGACATCGCGAAGTGCGACGCGGCGCTGGCGCAGGCGGTCGAATCCGACGGCCGTCCGACCCTGATCATCGGCAAGACCAGAATCGGCTTCGGCGCGCCGAACAAAGAGGGAAAGGCGAGCGCCCACGGCGAGCCGCTTGGAGCGGAAGAGGTCGAGGCGCTGCGCAAACACCTGAATATGCCTGCCGAGCCGTTCACGGTTCCGCAGGAGGTGAAGGAGTTCTGCCACGCCCGCGCGGAAGAGCTGGAGGCGCAGGCCGCCGACTGGGAGAAGCGGTTTGAGGCGTTCCTCGAAGCCGATTCCGAACGGGCGAAGCTGATCTACTCTTTCCTGAACCGCACGGTTCCGGAGAATATCCAGGACGAATTGCTTAAGGTGATCGACGTGTCGAAGCCGGTCGCCACGCGCGCCACTTCCGGCGCGGTGCTGCAGAAGGCGGCGGAACTGGTTCCGGCGCTTTTCGGCGGCGCGGCGGACCTCGCTCCGTCGACCAAGAGCAACGTGAAGGACGGCGGGGATTTCTCGCGCGACAATTACGCGGGACGCAATGTGCACTTCGGCGTGCGTGAATTCGCGATGGGTCTGGCGGGCAACGGCATGGCGCTGAACGGCACCGCGATCCCGTATACCTCGACCTTCTTCGTATTCAGCGATTATATGAAACCGGCGATCCGCCTCGCCGCGCTGCAGCATCTGCATGAAATCTACGTGTTCACCCACGACAGCTTCTATGTCGGTGAAGACGGTCCGACCCACGAGCCGGTCGAACAGATCGCGATGCTGCGGAGCATTCCGGGGCTGACCGTGATCCGGCCGGCCGAAGCGCACGAAACGGCGCAGGCGTGGGCGGCGGCGCTGCAGGCTGACGGCCCGGTGGCGCTGCTGCTGACCCGGCAGGATCTCACTCCCTTCGACGCGGAAACCGCGAAGAAGGTCGATGTCTCCAAAGGAGCTTACGTAATCAGCGACGATGAGGAGACCGATATCGTCTTTATCGCGACCGGTTCCGAAGTGAACCTCGCGCTGGAAGCGGCGAAGATCCTGCGCGAAAGCGGGGTCGGCGTGCGGGTCGTGTCGATGCCGAGTCAGGAGCTGTTCCTCGAACAGGATTACGACTATCAGGATTCGGTGCTGCCGCCGGACTGCATGTGCTACGTGTCGATCGAGGCGGGCAGCACCTTCGGCTGGCACCGCTTCATCGGCCGCGACGGTCTGGCGATCGGCCTCGACCACTTCGGCGCGTCGGCTCCGTACAAGGTGCTGGCCAAAGAGTTCGGTTTCACGCCGGAAGGGGTGATCGAGCGGATCAAGGATCACTTCATCTGCTCCGAGGAGGACGACGATTGCGGCTGCGGCTGCGGCTGTGAGGACGATGACTGCGGCTGCGGCGATTGCGGCTGCGAGCACGATCATAAGTAAAGGGGGTATCGAGTTCCGCTACCACTTGCATCATTCAGTGTCTTCAGGACGTCGGGCCGGCCGGTGAGGCAGGGTTGGGCGTCCTTTTTTCTTTCATATTTCAACAGGGAGGGGCATGGTATGAGAAGATTGACACGCAGTTGGAGTATCTTTCGCAAGTCGCTGGCGGTGATCAATCAGGAGCGTAAGCTGCTGATTTTTCCGCTGATTTCGGCTTTGGCGATGTTCGCGCTGATCCTGCTGATCATCGCGGGCATCGGCACGGTGGCCTATCTGGTTATCGGCAGCAATCCGGAAATGATGCAGTCAATGGCGGCGGCCGCCGAATCCGCTGAATCCGCCGAGGAGGAACCGGGGATGCTGGTTCAGATTGTCAGCGTCGCGATTTTCGCGGTGTTCTATCTGGTCACGATGGTGTTGACGAATTTCTGCAACGTCGCATTCTACAGTGAAATCATCCGCGGCATTTACGGCGAACCGGTAAGGATCGGGCGCGGCTTCGGATATGCGCTGAGCCGTTTCAAGGCGATCTTCCTGTGGTCGCTGCTGGCCTCGACGGTCGGCGTGATCCTGTCGATGCTTTCGGAACGGGCCGGATTGCTCGGCAAACTGATCATCAGGCTGATCGGCGTGGTCTGGGCGGTGGCTTCGGCCTTCGCAATTCCGGCGCTGGTGTGCGATCCGGCGCTGGACAATCCGTTTCAGGCATTGAAGCTGTCCGCCGTTGCAATCAAAAAGACCTGGGGGGAATCCCTCGCCGGATTCGTTGGTTTGCGGATCATCACCGGCATGGGAACAATACTGCTGGTGTTGCTGACCGCGCTGTTGATCGCTGTGAACGTGATGACCGGCGGCGTGCCGGCAGTGATGATCGGCAGTGCGGTCGTCTGGTTCATCGGACTGGTCGGGCTCTTCGTCCTCGGTTATCTGGTGATGGTGGCGGAGCAGGTCTACCGGGCATCACTTTATTTGTATGCGCAATATGACGTGGTGGGCGCGGACTTTTCCGAGGACGAGATCGCCGGCGCCTTCAAGATGAAAAAGTAAACCTCTCGGGGATTTCGCCTTCGGCGACCAAGGCGCTTCGCCCTTGGAACCCGACCGGC
>ERZ1034917.407-NODE-407-length-39714-cov-7.259739_pt1 | contig 39714 bp, 32 predicted proteins | sample MGYA00520605_ERZ1034917 | MGnify/ENA primary metagenome ERZ1034917 (study PRJEB33766, sample SAMN09781784) | gut metagenome | biome: gut microbiome | host: Homo sapiens | place: Madagascar | study: EMG produced TPA metagenomics assembly of the PRJNA485056 data set... | reverse complement strand
ACCATCGTGGCCGAGCTCGACCCGGAGGCCATCGTCGTCATCACCGAGGCCCACGAGGCGTTCGGCGAGGGCTTCCGCAAGATCGAGGGCGACACGGGCCTGTAGCGGTGACAGTTGGGGACGGGGTCGATCTGTCACCGTGACAGTTTGGCCCCGTCCCCGTTTGTCACCGTGCTAGTCCTTGACGAGAAGGTCCTCGAATTGGAACGTCACGCAGTTGACGTAGCCGCGGTTCGTGAGGCGAAGTTCGGGCACGCACGGCAGCGATAGGATGCCCATCGTCATGAACGGTGAGGGCATCCTGCAGCCCATGTCTGCCCAGGCCTGCTCGATTTCGGCCACCTCGGCGGCGACGTCCTCGACGTGGCGGTCGCTCATGAGGCCACAGACGGGCAGCTTGACGAGGGCGAGCACCTTACCGTCTGCCACGGCGACCTCGCCGCCGCCGCACTCGACGAGCGTACGCGCCGCAAGCGCCATGTCCTCGTCGTTGTCGCCCACCACGAGCAGGTTGTGCGAGTCGTGGCTGACGGTCTGCGCGAGCGCGCCATGCACGCCGAAGCCCGTGCAGAAGCCATAGGAGTGCGTGCCCACCGCGCCGTGGTGACGGTCGAACACGGCCATCTTGAGGGCGTCAATTTCGGGGTTTGCCTCGAGCTTGCCGTCGCGGACGGGCACCTTGATGACGCAGTCCTGCGTGATGGTGGAGCCACCCACGCCCCCGATGGCGCGCACGCGGGCAAAGCCGTCTGGCCTGTCCACGTGGATCTCGAAGTCGGAGGCCGTGAAGCTACGGCCCACGTTCATCGTGTGGGTCATGAAGTCGGGCCACTCGAACAGGGGGTTGTCGAACAGGGCGTGCCCGTCCTGGGCCACGAGCTCGCCGTCGATGAGGACCTCGTCGGGCACGAAGCTTGCGAGGTCGGGGAGAATCACGAGGTCGGCGCACTTGCCGGGCGTGACGCTGCCCATGTCGGCGTCCACGCCCAGGCACTGGGCTGCGTTGATCGTGGCAAACTGCAGCGCCGTCACCGGGTCTGCGCCGGCCGCGACGCATGCCCTGAGCGCGCGGTCCATGCCACCCTCGGAGACGAGCGTGTTGGGGTGGTTGTCGTCCGTGCACAGGCAGATGAGGCGCGTGTCCACGCCGCTTTCGAGCACCTGCGGCAGGTATCCCGGCAGGCTGAGCCAGGCAGACCCGTAGCGCGCCTGGACGTACATGCCCATGCGAAGCTTGGCAATGACGTCCTCGGGCGTGATGGACTCGTGGCACGCGCGCACGCCCGAGGCGATGTAGGCAGCAAGACCCCGGTCCGTCTCGGACACGGAGTAATGGCCCGTGACGCACTTGCCGGCCTTGAGCGTCTCGGCCACCTCGTCGAGGGCGTTCTGCTCGCCGCCAAGGATGCCGGGGAAGTTCATCATCTCGCCGAGGCCCACGACGTCGTCCCACTTCATGGTCTTGGCCACCTGCGCGGCGTCGACGAAGTCGCCGGCGTCGTCAAAGCCCGTGACGGCCGGGACGCACGAGGGCGTGGTGAGCATGGCCTTGAGCGGGGCGCGCTTGGCGTCGTCGAACATGACGCGCACGCCGTCGAGACCCACGACGTTCGCGCACTCGTGGGGGTCGGCGAAGATCGTGGTGGTGCCGCGCGGGACCACCACGCGCGCGTACTCGGCCGGGCCGATCATGGCGCTCTCGATGTGGATGTGCGAGTCGATGTAACCGGGGGCCACATAGCGGCCGGTGGCGTCGATGACGTGGGTCTCGGGGCCGATGCAATGCTCGGCGGTGTGGCCGTCAAGCCCGAGGTAGGCGATGCGGCCGCACGAGATGGCGATGTCGGCGTCTGGCAGGACCTCGTGCGTGGTGACGCTCACGAGGTTGGCGTGGCGGATGACGGTGTCGGCGGGCTCGAGCCCCTGGGCCACGCGGACGAGCATGGCATGGCATTCCCACAGCGGGGTCTTGCAGAAGTTGTTGAGCACGGTGTCCCTCTCTGACGTTTGTGGCCAAGGCCTGCAACGTCATGGGTACCCGCGCCAGCGCCGCGCGATACGGGCAACTCGGCCGGCGGCGGTGACAGGGGGGGACGAGGACGGCGACAGTTTGACCCCGTCCCCAAGTGTCACGCGGTGGGCCAGACGAACTCGGTGCGACCGGCCTCGCCACCGTCGATGAGCAGGTTCTGCCCCGTCATGAAGCGGTTCGTGACGGCCACGAAGTAGATCCACTCGGCGATCTCTGTGGCCGTGGCCCAGCGGCGCAGCGGTGTGAGCTCCATGATGCGCTCCCACATGGCCGTATCGTCCATGACGCAGCGGTTGAGCTCGGTGAGCACGCCTCCCGGGTCAACGCTGTTGCACGTGGCCTGCGGGGCAAGGCGCCCCGCCACGTTCTTGGTGTAGGCGGCAACACCGCCCTTGCTGGCCGCGTACTCGGGAAACTCCGAGCCCGTGTGGCCGCTCGCGCTGCCCACGTTCACGACCGAGCGGATGCGCGGCGCGGGGCGGGCCGTGAGCCCCTCGCCCTCGAACGCGTACGTCTCGGTGACGTTGATGGTGCCGCGCAGGTTCACGGCGATGTCGTCGGCCGAGTCCTGCACGCCGGCGTTGTTGACGATGACCTCGGGGCAGAGGCCCGCCGGCAGGCTCTCGCGGCTGCGGACGTCGGCAATAAAGTGCTGGTAGTGCGCGTGCTCGATGCTTGCCGGTGCCACGTCGAGGCCCCAGACGCGGTGTCCGCGCGAGAGGAACAGCTCGGCCGTGGCACGCCCTATGCCGCTTGCGCTTCCCGTGACGAGAACGTCCATTATGCGCGTGCCCCCAACTCTTCCTGGTGCCGCTCGACGTATGCCTTGCCCACGCCCTCGCGCTCCCAGGCAGACGCCACGCGAAATCCCACGGGGGAGAGCAGGACCTCGCACAGAAGCTCGGCCACGGCGCCCGTGAGCGAGCACGTGATGACCTGCACCCACGTCCAGCCAAAGAACGCGTGCGAGACCACGATGGCGAACACGAGGTTGTCCACGATCTGCCCCACGAGCGTGGAGACGTAGCTACGCGCGGCAAAGCCGCCAAAGCCGCCGTGGTCCACGAGGCGTCCCACGAGCATGTTCACGTGCGAGTTCACGAAGCTCGAGCACAGCATGGCCAGCGAACTGCCAAGGACCACGTACCACGAGCCACCGATCGTGGCGTTGAGCGCGGCGTTGACCTCGAGAGATCCCGTGTCGTAGTAGGCGCCCCACATGCCCGGCGCCAGGCTCACGAGCCAGAACAGCAGGCTCACGGCAAGATTCACGAGCAGCGCCAGGATGCTCACGCGTACCGAGGCCTTGGCGCCGAAGCGCTTGCAGATCATGTCCTGGCACAGAAACGAGACCCAGCTCAGCGTGAAGCCGCAGTCGAGCGCGAGCCACGGCAGGCTCACGAGCTCCTTGTTGGCGAGCAGGTTCATGAGCACGACGCTCAGGATAAACGTGCTGACGGTGGGCGCAGGGATGCTGCGCAGAAGGACCTTGTAGTCCTCGAGGGTCTCTCTGACCATGCTTTCTCCTTTGGTTTTAGCTTGTAACGCGCTGGATATCGGAACCGAACAGCGCGGGCGTTGGGGTATGGGGCGGCACGCCGGACCGCTTGCAGCGCACCATGATAGCGCGAGCGCCGCGAGGCGTGCTCAGACGATTGCAAATAAGCAGTTCCCGTGCCACGAGGGGGCGAGAACTGCGGAATCGCCGACGCCCGTTGCCTTGCGTTACTTGGTGCTTATGGAGCGGAACTCGTAGCCGTTGGGGTGGCGCGAGATGGAGTACTCGAACGGCGTGCCGTCGTCGAGGAAGGTCACCTGCTCAACCTCGAGCAGCGGCGAGTTGGCCTTTACCTTGAGCCAGGAGAGCTCGTCTTGCGTGGGCAGCACCGCGCGGATGATGCGGTGCGCGCTTGCCACCTTGAGCCCGAGCTCGTCCTCGATGTAGGAGTAGATGGATCCCTCGACGTTCCTGAGACGCAGGTTGGGGATCGTGTCGATGGGCATATAGGTGTACTCGATGGCGTGGGGAACGCCGTCTGCCAGGCGCACGCGAATGATGTGGTAGGCAAACTGGTCCTGGTCCATGGCAAGCGACTGCGCCACGTCCTCCCTCGGGCGCACCACCTGGAACTCGATGACCTGGCTCGTGACGGTCTGGCCCAGGGCCTCGTGCTCGCTCTTGAAGCCAGGCATCTGAGAACTCGTCTCGTAGTTGCCATGCACGCCGCGCATGGGCATCACGTTCTTGACGAAGGAGCCCGAGCCGCGCCTGCGCGAGATCACGCCGCCCACCTCGAGCCTGTCCAGCGCCTTCTTCACGGTGATCTTGCTCACTGAGTATAGGTCGCAGAGCTCCTCGATCGTGGGGAGCTGCTCGTTGGGCGTGTAGGTGCCGTCTTGGATTTTTTTGAACAGGTCGTCTGCGACAACCTCGTATTTCATGGCCATGCTGCCTGCCTCAGTTCGGTTGTCCACATTATGGCATCAAGTTTGTACGCTCTATCTGAGATGCCAACTCTCCATTCCAGCTACCGCTTGCTCTCCAAAGTTGACCGTTTAATCGGAAATGAGGAAGTAGTCTCTTGAAATAATTAAACAGGTACGAACTATAAGGCTGACATACCTAATGCAGGAACCCGCGCTGGACCCACAAAGCGGCGCCGGAGTGAGAGGGAGGACAGATGGCGCAGACTTCCGAGAAGCTCACGCTCCCCAGGGACTAAAAGACGTGGAACCTCGGGACGGGGCCCATGCGGGTCTCGTCCTTTTTGATGGGGGAGGAGCGAGGCGGTGCGCTACTCGCCCTGCTCGGAAAGCACGCGGCGCATGGCGTCGACGAAGCGGGACACCTGCGGCGAGGGCGTCTGCGGAAAGGCCAGAAAGCAGGGCACCTGGATGTCGCAGGCAAGCGGGATGCCCACAAAGCCCGGGTGCACCTCGGACCACGCACCGCTCGTGAGCACGGCGTCGCCGCACTCCTCGGCCTCGTTGAACAGGGCAAAGTCAAAGCTCTCGGCGTCGACGATGCGCACGTCGCGGTCGAACATGAGCAGGTCGCGCAGCTGGTCGGTGGCGTCGTTGGCGTGGCGCAGCATGCGCACGCACATGCCGTTGAGGTCATCGAGTGTGAGGCTCTTGCGGCCGGCGAGCGCGTGGGTGCGGGGTACGTCCACGTTGAACGGCGTGGAGAAGATGGGTAGCAGCTGGCATGATCCGCCCCAGCGAAACGTGGAGTAGCTCGACTGGATGACGTCGACCTCCTCGCCCAGGTGCCCCATGACGCTCGTGCGCGGGTCGTAGAGGTCTCCCACGGTCACGATTTCCAGGCGAAGGCCCGGCTCGAGCTGCTGGATGCGCGGCCACATCGCAAGCGTGTTGCGTCCCGGGCACATGAGCGACACGCCCAGGCGCACGGCCTCCCCTCCCGTGTCGACGTCACGCGCGCGGCGAAGCGCGGCCTCGCTGCGGCGCATGATCTCTCGGGCGTCCTCCACAAGGCGCGCGCCCGCCGGCGTCACACGCACGCCGGCGTGCGAGCGCTCGAACAGGGTGACGCCATGCTCGGCCTCGAACCCCGAGACCTGCTTCACGAGCGCGGGCGTGGAGACGCACAGGCGCTCCGCCGCGCGCGAGAAGCTGCCCAGGTCTGCCGCCGAGACGATCGCGTCGAGCCTTCTGTCGTACATGCAAAGCCTCCCTGGGGCGAGCCATGCGAGAAAAGCCGCAGCTCGCGATAGGTGTGAACCTGTGGTTATCACAATTCTAACAATTGCGTAATTCACGCGCTTGGCACCAATCGATAGCGTTTACCTCGTGTTTGTCCGCGCGCGGGGCCAGGGGCTGGCCTCGCGAGAAGCGCCGGCGAGCCATTCTCGGCACGCCGGCATGAAGGAGGAGGAAACGCCATGAACAACTGGCTCAACCTCGAGGGCGAGGTCTGCGCCGTCACCGGAGCGCTCGGCGGCATGGGCACCGAGATCTGCCGCGAGTTCGCGCGCAACGGCGCCAACGTCGTGCTGCTCGACCTCGACGAGGAAAAGGTCAAGGCCGCGGCCGCCGAGCTTGCGAGCGAGTTTGGCATCCAAGCCGAGGGCTACCGCATGAACGCCACGAACGAGGACGAGGTCCAGGCCGCCGTCGACGCCACGATCGCCGACTTCGGCCGCGTGGACGTGCTCGTGAACACGGCCGGCATCCTGCGCTTCTCGCCCATGGAGGACCTGCCGCTCTCCGACTGGAACGACGTCATCAACGTGAACCTCACCGGCACGTTCATCGCCTCTCAGCGCTTTGGCCGCGAGATGATCAAGCAGGGCGCGGGCCGTCTCGTCCACATCTCCACGGCCGCGAGCTACCAGCCCGAGACCTTCTCGGGCGTCTACAGCTCCACGAAGGCCGGCGTCAACATGATGTCCAAGATGATGGCCGCCGAGTGGGGCCCCTACGGCGTGCGCTCCAACTGCGTGTGCCCGTGCTTCGTGAAGACCCCGATGAGCGCGAGCTTCTACGCCGACCCCGAGGTCGAGCGCAGCCGCAGCCGCCTCATCGCCACGCGCCGCATCGGCGAGGTCACCGACATCGCCAACGCCGTCATGTTCCTGGCCTCCACGCGCTCCGACTTCACCACCGGTGCCGAGATCATGGTCGACGGCGGCTTCTCCAACATGATGGGCGAGATGACCGCCAAGCCCGGCGGCCGCCGCGCGTTTGCCGAGAACTACCTCAAGGGCCGCGGCGTTGACCTGTGGACCGACGAGGCCGGCGTCAAGACCCCGACCGACCAGTAAGCGACACCTGCAAAAGGGACAGCCCCCTTTGCGGGTTGCATGAGCAGAAAGAGACCAATGGCTTCCGAGAATTCCAACAAGGGTCGCGGCGTGGTCCTCACGGCCGCCTGCGTCACGATGTTCTTCATCAGCTCCATTGCCCTGTACTCCGTGGTGAGCAAGAACCTGCTCGCCGTCTACCCCGACTGGAGCGGCGCGCTCACCTGGGCGTTCCCCGTCTTCCAGACGATCATGGCCGTCACCGGCATCTTCGCCGGCCGCATCTCCGACAAGATCGGTCCTCGTAACGTCGTCATCGCCGCGGCCGTGTGCTACGGCGCCGGCTGGTTCCTGTCCGGCACCGTGACCGAGCCCTGGCAGTTCTACCTGTACTTCTCCGTCATCGCCGCCATCGGCAACGGCCTGGGCTACAACCCGGCGCTCACGACGGGCCAGAAGTGGTTCATCGACAAGAAGGGCCTTGCCTCCGGCATCACCCTGGCCGCCTCCACGGCCGGCCCCGCAGTGCTCTCGCCGGTGCTCGCATCGCTGCTCATCCCGAGCCTGGGCATCTTCGGCGCCCTCAAGGCCCTCGGCGTCATCTTCTTCGTGACGATCCTGGCCTCGGCGCTGTTCCTGAAGGCCCCCAAGGCCGGCTGGCTGCCCGAGGGCTACGTGGCCCCCGCCGCCGGCGCCCACGCCGGCACGTTCGGTGACCTCAAGCCTGGCGAGATGGTGCGCACCCCGCGCTTCTGGGTCCTCATCGTGACGTTTGCCTTTGCCGCCACCGCCGGCACGCTGCTCGTGGGCAAGGTTGCCTCCATCGCCGCCGTGCAGCTGTTCGACGACCCCAACTCCGCCGCGGCCGTGGCGCTCGGTGGCCTCGTCGTGACCGTGAACACGTGCGCCAACCTCGTCGGCCGCCTGTCGTTTGGCCAGATCATCGACAAGATTGGCGGCTACAAGTCGCTGCTCGCGAGCCTCGTCGTGACCATCGTGGCGCTCGTCATCATGTCCATGAGCTTCAACCAGGGCATGTTCTTCGTGGCGCTTGCGCTTCTCGGCTTTAGCTTTGGCGCCCTGCTCGTCATCTACCCGCCGCTCACCGGCGGCGCGTTCGGCACGTCCAACCTGGGCGTCAACTACGGAATCATGTTCCTGGGCTACGCCGCCTCCACCTGGATCAGCCAGCCCATCACCGCGGTACTCTACCACGCCGAGGCCGGCAGCGCCGCCTACCAGCAGTCCTTCTACGGCGCCATCGTGATCGCCGCGGCCGCCGTGGCGCTCACCGTCTACATGATGGTCGCCGACGGCAAGAAGGCCGCCAAGTAGCACCTCCCGGGTGGCCCCGCCCACACTCCCCGGGCGCGGGCCCTCATCATCCTCGGCCGGCCGGCAAGCCCCTCGGCCGGCCATCAATCGTCAGCGGGAGACGGCACGGCGCCGTCTCCCGAGACCGGGGCGGGCGAGCCCGTCCCCAACGCTTCAGTGGGACAAACGGGCCCGTCCCCAATGTCCCAGGAGAGGAAATCACCATGAGCGAGAAGAACCCCGTCCGCATCGCCGTCATCGGCGCCGGTGCCATGGGCCGCAACCACATCCGCTTCGTCACCGAGGAGCCCGAGGCCGAGCTCGTCGCCATCGCCGACGCCTTCGAGGGCGCCCGGCCTGCGGCAGACGCCGCCGGCGTGCCCTTCTTCACCGACCCCGCCGCCATGATGGACGAGGTCAAGCCTGAGGCCGTCATCATCGCCACGCCCAACGGCCTGCACCTGGGCGTTGCCCGCGAGGCCATCCGCCGCGGCATCGTGCCACTCGTGGAGAAGCCCATCTCTGACGACCTCGAGGACGCCGAGAAGTTCGCCACCGAGGCCGAGGCCGCCGGCGTGCCCGTGCTCGTGGGCCAGCACCGCCGCCACAACCCGTTCGTGAAGAAGGCCAAGGAGATCATCGAGTCCGGCGCGCTGGGCAAGCTCACGGTCTCCTCGTTCCACTACATGATCTACAAGAACGACGAGTATTTCGACGTGGAGTGGCGCCGCAAGAAGGGTGCCGGCCCCATCCTGGTGAACCTCGTGCACGACGTGGACCTGCTGCGCTACCTGCTCGGCGAGCCCGTTGCCATCCAGGGCATGCAGTCGAGCGCCGCGCGCGGCTTCGAGACGGAGGACTCCGCCGTGGTGAACGTGCGCTTCGCCGACGGCTCGCTCGCGAGCATGACGATCTCTGACGCTACGGCGAGCCCCTGGAACTGGGAGGCCACGGCGCGCGAGGACCCGCAGTACCGCCCGTTCGAGGCCGACGCCTACTTCATCGGCGGCACGAAGGGTGCGCTGTCGCTGCCGCGCCTGCACCTCACGAGCTACGAGGGTGCGAGCGACTGGCACAAGCCGCTGAAGATGGACATCCCGGCCGTTGACCCGGCGCTGCCGCACAAGATGCAGCTCAAGCACTTCGTGCGCGTGGTTCGCGGCGAGGAGGCGCCCGTGGTGACGCCGGCCGACAACGTCAAGACGCTGCGTGCGCTCAACGCCGTGAAGCGTGCCGCCGAGACGGGCGAGCTCGTCGAGCTGTAAGCGTCTGCGTCTGCGTTAATTGATTTGCCTGCGAGGCCGCCGAGGACGATTCTCCTCGGCGGCCTTTCTGTTTGGAAGAGCTTCGCCACTCATGTATGAATAACAACCATTTAGCGGATAGTCTTTTATTTTTGACTTAGGCTTGCTGCGTTTCCGTTAGATTGACATTGCGGGTCAATTCGGTGTTATTCAGAAGGGAGGTTGCTTAGTTCTGTCCGCCAACATCGCTTGCACAAGGAGGATGACATGTATTCTGATTGAACGCATTGTATTTCCAGGCGAGCTTTTGTTGGTGCCGCCAGTGGCGGAGTGCTTTCTTTGCTAGTTAGACCGGATTTGTGTTTTGCGTCTGAGCGCACTGCTGCGGTCGAGTCGGCCTCAACGGCCGAAGAGGCCGATCGACTTTGGGCCCAAGCGGTTGCTAGGGCGGAAAGAGAAGGAAATAGCGTGCAAAGTGGCGCGCCAGTTCTAAACGGCCCCGTGCCGTATGCTCACATTACCGGCGTGACAAATCAAATACGTCTTACGATAAAAGGCGTATACACCCTTGTTCAAGGAGTTGCAGCGTATAACGCGTATAGTAGCGGAAACATCGACAAATGCTATAGCGCAAATATCCAAGTTAGCACTGGTCAGACAGTTCAGTGGTGTACACCGACATGGACGATTACTGATGGTGGAAAAACGCTTTGCGTAACTTATTCCTGCTCAATCTATTGGCCGCAGAACGTCCTTAGTGCTGCCTGCCATTTCTATGCAGAGTTCTGGTCCGATGGTAGCGGTTATATTAAGGGCGGCCCTGTGGGCTAGTCAGCCCATTTGGCTGAATTGGGGGGGTCGCCATGTACGAGACGATTGCGGTAGCGCAGTATCTGCTCATTAACATGCTGCCTGGCCTGTTCTTGCTCATCCCTCTCTACTTCGTTGTCAAGCGTGCCGCGTATTCTGGCGTTAAGCGAGCACTGGAAGACGATGGGCATTCAAGCGAAGAAGAAGATTAGCTCTTTTCAACCTAGGCCAGTTGCCCCTACGGGGACGACTGGCCTATTTCGTTGTCGGATACGCGGATAACGCTTGCCGGGCATGCGTGCCGTTTGGTGGGATTGTCGCTCGGCCAGCGATATGTCGGACACTAAATCTCCCAGCAAAAGTGGGACAAAATTGCTCCGGGCTCAACTGTCCCAAGTTCCGCTCGGCGAAATGGTTGTGGCCGTGTGGCTACAACGGCTCACCAATTGTTAGGGTTAATGACATTGGGTGAGCGCCATGGGGAGGCAAGCTCGCCCCCGCATATGGGAGAGGAACTCACATGGCACAGGAACAGGAACTGCCGCGCACGTTCGAGGAATTCAACGAGCAGCGCAAGGCCCACTTCATCGCAGTCAAGGACTTCAAGCAGGCCGGAAACCGCATCGTGGGCTACCTCTGCAGCTACACGCCGCTCGAGATCATCGACGCGGCGGGCGCCTCGTCCGTGGCGCTCTGCGGCACCTCCGACGAGGTCATTGCGGATGCCGAGCGGGTGCTTCCGGCCAACCTCTGTCCGCTCATCAAGTCGACGTATGGCTTCGCCTACTCGCAGAAGTGCCCGTTCACGTACTTCTCGGACATGATCATTGGCGAGACGACCTGTGACGGCAAGAAGAAGATGTTCGAGCTGCTGGGCGAGCTCAAGCCCGTGCACGTCCTACACCTGCCGCAGAGCCGCGAGCGCGCCTACGAGCGCGAGGGCTGGCGCGAGGAGTGCCGCCTGCTCAAGGAGTGCCTCGAGGAGCTCTACGGCATCACGATCACCGACGACGACCTACGCGAGGCGGCCCGTCGGCGCAACCGCCTGCGTGCCGCGCAGCTCGCGATGTTCGAGCTCCAGGCCGCCCAGCCGCCGGTGATGGGCGGCGTCGAGCTCATGAGCACGATGTTCGCCGGTACGTTCAACTTCGACCTCGACAACTTCACCAAGCAGGTGGAGGACAAGGTCGCCGAGCGCCGCGCCGCCTACGAGGCCGGCGAGCGCCCGATCTCTGCGGACGCCAAGCGCATCCTCATCACGGGCTGCCCCGTGGGTGGCGTCATCAACAAGATCGGCCGCACGATCGAGCTCAACGGCGGCACCGTGGTCTGCATGGACGACTGCTCGGGCGAGCGCACCTGCCGCATGATGGTCGACGCCGAGGCCGACGACATCCTGGGCGCCATCGCCGACCGCTACCTCGACATCAACTGCTCGGTCATGACGCCCAACGACGGGCGCATGGACAACACCCTTGCCATGTGCGAGAAGTACCACGTCGACGGCGTGATCGAGAGCGTGCTGACGGCCTGCCACACCTTCAACGTCGAGAGCGCCAAGATGCAGAGCGCCGTCGAGGGCGCGGGCATCCCGTACATGAAGATCGAGACTGACTACAGCGCGGGAGACCAGGGCCAGATCGACACGCGCATCGCCGCGTTCATCGAGACGCTGTAGGAGGCGCGCATGCGGGGCATTGGCGTAGACATTGGCTCGACGGCCACCAAGGTTGCCGTGATGGAGACGGGCGAGCTTGCGCAGACGCTGCTCATGCCCACGGGCTTCTCGTCGGTCGACGCGGCCGGGCGCGTGAGGGATGCGCTGGCCGAGAAGGGCGTCGACGTGGCGGCCGAGGACGTGCGCGTGGTGGCCACCGGCTACGGGCGCATCGCGGTGCCCTACGCCACCAAGGTCGTGACCGAGATCACCTGCCACGGCCTGGGCGCGGCGCACCTCTTTGGGACCGACGGCACCGTCATCGACGTGGGCGGCCAGGACACCAAGGTGATCCAGCTTGCGAACGGGCGCGTCACTAAGTTTGCGATGAACGACAAGTGTGCGGCCGGCACGGGGCGTTTCCTTGAGGTCATGGCAGACCGCCTAGGCATCGACCAGGTGGAGCTCGCGAGCCTGGCGCGCGCGGGCGAGGACGTCAAGATCTCGAGCATGTGCACGGTGTTTGCCGAGTCGGAGGTCATCAGCCTCGTGGGTCGCGGCGAGCCGCGCGAGAACATCGCCCATGGCATCATCGAGAGCGTGGTCTCGCGCGTGGCGTCGCTCGCGGGCCAGGGGTCGCACGCCCCCTACTTCCTCACGGGGGGACTCTGCGAGAACGACTACGTGGTGGAGCGTCTGGGAGCGCTTCTGGGCAGCGAGGTCACGACCTGCCCCGAGGCCCGCTACGCCGGGGCAATCGGCGCCGCGCTCAAGGCCTGCGAGCTGTAGGTTCTTCTCGGCAGCTTGAGACGTAAGAAGGCCGGGGTGGCCGCTCTTGTGCGAGCGGCACTCCGGCCATTTTGAGTGGGACAGTTGCTCAGGCAGGTATTGTCCCAGCTAGTTCACAGAGACACCGCCGTCGACCTTGACGCAGGCGCCGGTCATGAACGAGGCCTCGTCGGAGGCGATGAACAGCACGACCGAGGCGAGCTCCTCGGGCTTGGCCTGACGGATGTCGGAGTCGAGGCCGGCCATGGCGCGACCCATGCCAAACTGGTTGATGCCGGAGCCTGCCATCATCGAGTCGGCGATCTCGGTCTCGACGCCGCCCGGGCAGACGGCGTTGCAGCGGATGCCGGAGTTGGCGTACATGTAGCCGGTGTTCTCGGTCATGCCAACGAGGGCGTGCTTGGAGGCCGTGTAGGCCACGCCGGCGCGAGCGCCGTTGGTGCCGCCGATGGAGGCGACGTTCACGATGTTGCCCTTCGTCTCCTGCTCGAGCATGACCTGGACGGCCTTGCGCATGGCGTACATGGGGCCCTTGACGTTGACGGCGAAGACCTTGTCCCAGCGCTCGTCGGAGATGTCGGCGACGGGCTCGAAGCCGTCCATGATGCCGGCGTTGTTCACGAGAATGTCGAGCTTGCCGCACTGCTCCACGGCGTAGTCGATCATGCCGTCGTTGGCCTCGCGGCTCGAGACGTCGCCCACGTAGGGCAGAATCTTGCCAGGCAGGCCGTCTGCCTGGGCCTGGGCGGCAAGCTCGGCGAGGCGCTCCTCGCGTCGGGCCACGGCCACGACCGTGGCGCCCTCCTTGGCGAAGTCATAGGCGATCTGACGGCCCATGCCCGAGCTGGCACCGGTGACGACGACGCTCTTTCCCTTAAAACGCATAGTAAGTTCCTTTCACTGTTAGGAAACGCAATGAGCTCAAGTTTGATGGAGCGCGAGACGCGCGTTGCGTGGCCATCGGCGCGCGGGGCCACGTCTTCCGGCGTGTGGCGAGGCGGCGCCGGCTGCCCGATTCCGCGTTCGCTCGCTCGTAGATTGTGCTAATCGCACCTAATTATCAGCCGCGACCGCTGGATTAAGGTGCGTTTGGCACAATCCGCCGGTCTCGTGCCATGGGAACCCGTCCCCGATGGCATGGTGCGCATATACGAACCTCGCGCGCGTGCGGCGCCGTCCGTATGTTGGCCTCAACGATGGCCGCGGCGGGTGGGAGGCGTGCGATGAGAAAACGGCATGTGGGCGGAATACTGATGACGCTGGTGGCGCTCTCGCTTTGCCTTACGGGCTGCGGCGCGGCGAAGACCGCGACCACCACGGCGCCCATCACTCGTCAGCAGACGCGTACAGATCCCGACTCCGAGTACACGGTCGTGCCCTCCGCGGCGGCGTCTGTTCGCCTCGAGACGTACGAGTGCGCCGACTTCTCCATGACGATCCCGTCCGGCTGGCAGGTGGAGACGGGTGGCTCGGGCATGTTCTACAGCATCCGCGTCTATGACCCGTCCGAGCCCCTCAACCAGATGTTCGTGCTCAACAAGGCAGACCTGCTCCTCCATGGCGAGGACGGAAAGCAGGCATGGCAGTCGCTCGCTGACATGGGGGAGGGCTCGGCTGCCGTCTTTGCGGCCGCTCCCGTGCTCTACAACCCCTCGACCGAGGGCTTCTTCCAGCAGTTCTCGGAGTATGCGAGCTTTGTCTCGGCCGTGGAGTCCTCCTATGCCGGCTTCGAGTTCCCCTCGTTCGACGCATTCTCCGTGACCGAGAAGTTCCCCTCCACGAGCAGCCTCTCCTCGGTGGCGCTGGGTGACAACCTGCTGCGGGCGAGCTTCTCGGCAGGCGGGCGGGCCGGCGAAGGGATGTTCGCGGCATCGGTTGTGGACTTCGGCAGCTTTGCGATAAGTGACGGGAGCGCGAGCGGCTATGCCCTCAACACGGTCGACGGCGGCTACTACTCGGTCTACAACATCGTGGCCGTCACGGCGGCCGAGGGTTCCCTCATCGACTGGGAGGGCGTGCTCACGGGCTGCATGGCCACGCTCGAGTTCTCGGACAGCTTTGTCTCGGCCACGAACCAGGCGAGCAACGAGCAGGTGGCGGCGTGTGCCAAGATCAGCCAGAACTTTAACGAGGCGATGGACGGCATCATGTCCTCGTGGGAGGCTCGCAGCACAAGCCAGGACATCATGAGCCAAAAGCAAAGCGACGCCACGCTGGGATTCGAGCGCGTCTACAACACGGAGACGGGCGAGGTCTACCAGGCCACCAACGGCTTCACGGACATCTACGACGGCACTCTCCTCGCACCTGTGACCGATGACAGCATGTATGCCCAGCCCGTGGCGGGCCGAATCGAGCGGCTTGACTAGCTCGTGATTATTGCCCGTTGCCTCCCTGGCGCCCCATGCCGTCCCGTTAGGGGTATGCTCTCGGGACCATGACATGGGAGAGGGGGCCGCGTGGCGGGTCGTTTGGGGTTGAGGCCGCTTGACGTCACCGAGGGAAGGATTGGCACGCAGCTTCTGCTGCTGTGCGTGCCCGTGTTCTTCTCGTCCTTCTTCCAGGAGGCGTACTCGCTGGTAAACACCTTCGTGGTGGGCCAGTTTGCCGGCAAGGCGGCCCTTGGGGGCATCCAGGCCACCGCGCCTCTGGTGGACCTCGCCGTGGGATTCTCGGTGGGTATGGGCACGGGGTTCTCCGTGGTGTGCAGCCAGTACTTTGGCGCACACGACGACGAGCGCCTGCGGGCGTCGGTGCACACGGCCATGACCATCGCCCTCGTGGGTGGCATCGCCGTCTCCGTGCTGGGGAGCCTTCTTGCGGGCCCCGTCCTGGCTCTCATGGGCACGCCGGGAGACCTCATGGGCGAGTCTTTGGCCTTCGTGCGCATCTACTTTGGCGCCATGGTCTTCTCGATCGTCTACAACACGGGCTCGGCCGTGCAGCGCTCGGTGGGCGATACGCGCTCGCCCTCGATCATCGTGGCGTCCACCTGCGTCGTGAACATCGTGCTTGACCTCGTGTTTGTTGCGGGCCTCCACATGGAGGCGATGGGCGCGGGGCTTGCCACGGCGCTCTCGCTGGTGTGGGGCTGCGTCGTCACGATCGTGCGGCTCATGCATGTCGACGGGCCGTGGCGCCTCGAGGTGCGAAGCCTTGGCATCGACCCGGGCATCTGCCACGCCATGCTTCGCACCGGGCTTCCGCTGGGGCTCCAGGCGTCGTGCTACTCGGTCTCCAACATCATCACGCAGTCGACCGTCAACTCGTTTGGCTCCACCGTGGTGACGGCGTTTGGGCTGTGCGGGCGCATCGACGCCATCGTGTGGATGGTCTCCGAGGCGCTTGGCGTGGCGGTGACCACCTTTAGCGCTCAGAACTTTGGCGCGAGAAACTACGAGCGCATGCGTCGGGGCCTCAGGACGGCGCTGTGCCTCACGGCCCTGGTGGTGGGGTCGCTGTCTGCGCTTTTGCTGGCAAACGTGCGGGCGCTCGCGGGCTTCTTCATCGACGACGCCCAGATCGCGGAGCTGACGGCCCAGGTCATGTGGTACATAGGTCCCTTCTACGTGGTCTACTCGCTCTACGACAACATCGCGGGCACCATCCGCGGGGCGGGGGAGAGCCTGCGCCCCATGCTCATCGTGCTTACGGGGTCGTGCCTTTTGCGCATCATCTGGCAGCTTGCCGTGGTGCCGCTTGACCACACACTGCACATGGCGATGCTCAGCTACCCCATCACGTGGGTCACCACCGGCATCGCGTTCATCGTCTACTACCGCTTTGGCCACTGGATGAACCACGCGCGCGAGCGCGAGCAGGCGAACCTCTCGGCGTAAGGGCGCGGGCGGCGACATGCCAAAGGAACCCGTCCCCAATGGCAGGGGCGCGGGCGGCGACGTGCCAAACGAACCCGTCCCCAATGGCGTATGGGCTCGCTCGTGACGGCCGTGGCGCCGGCGGTGGGGCCGTCCGTGGGTGGCTGGCTTGCCGAGACGTTCGGCTGGCGCGCGATCTTCTCCGTGGGGCTCATGGCGGGCACCTATGTGGTGTTCGCGCTGGGCCAGGGCCTCATGTACGGCACGAACATGACGTGCGCACTGGGCTTCTTGCCGGCGGGCGTCAAGGCTGACGGCAACGCTATGTTCACGACGCTGCAGCAGCTCTCTGGCGCCGTGGGCACGAGCGTCACGGCGGCCGTGGTCAACGTCGCCCAGGCGGGCGTGGTCGCAGACGGGATGGCTGCCGCCACCCTGGCCGGCACGCAGGCGGCGCTCGTGGTTCTCGTGGCCGCCGTTGCCGTGGCGCTTGCGTGCGCGGTGCTCGAGACGGGGCTGGCATCGAGGCGCGGCTAGGGCCGATGGCTGCGGTGCGACGACTTCGGTGCGTTGGCCCCGCAGCCATTGGCTAGCCGCGCTTCGATCCCTGTCGGCGGATGCCGCCCTTGTGGCCGCATGCCTTGTTGGGGCCGATGCCCGCGCCACGGGCCGGGCCGCCGAACGCCTGGCGCCCGCGCTGCTGCTTGGGCGGCAGTGGCAGGTTGTTGCGGTGCTTCTCGGGTGGCTTCTGCATGGGCGGCTCGCTTTCTTCTCGCCACTACGGTAGCGCTTGTCGGCTCGGAGGACCCTGACGAGCGATCTACCGAAGATGGTCACGCTGATATGGTCACGAAGTTCGTTTGGGAACGACTTTGCCCGAACTTAGCGGACATTGCCGATGTCACACAACGCGTTTACCAGGCACTTTACATTTATGACTACTCGTGCTCCTTGGAGATAGCGCGAGAATTCGTTCCCAAACGAACTTCGTGACCGAAAATCAGCGCCCTTCTTTGGTAGCGCGTCTGTGCCTCTGGTGACAATGGCGCCGAGGTCAACTGTCACCATCGCCCCGGGAGCGCACCGTGCTAGAATCACGGACGACAGAAACGGGAGCTGGCGCACGCCGGCTGAGAGAGGCTCCATTGCGGGCCTGACCGTTCACCTGATCTGGGTAATGCCAGCGTAGGGAACCTATAGGTACGTATGTACGAGGCTCCCGCATGTGCGAGGGCCTCTTTTGGTTCTCGCGGAAAGCGAGGAATGCATGGAGTGCAGTGTGGCCATCCAAGTCCTGCCGATGGACTCGGCAAGTGACGAGGAGACAATCCGCGTCGTGGACGCCGTGATTGCAGAGATCCAGAAGTACGACGTCAACCCCTATGTGGGCCCGTTCGAGACCGCCATCGAGGGCGACTACGACACGTGCATGGAGGTCCTCAAGAAGTGCCAGCTCGTGGCCGCCGAGGCAGGCTGTGGCCAGGTCATGACCTACGCCAAGATCAACTACAAGCCCAACGGTGCCGTGCTCTCTACCGAGAAGAAGGTTGGCAAGTACCACCAGGGGGAGAACTAGCCCCATGGCTGCGCGCGCCAAGAAGAACCGGGCCAGCTGGGTGGCTCCCACCGTCACCGTCGTGGGGCTGCTCGTCATCTGGCAGCTCGTCTGCACGGCGGGACTCGTGCCCACCTACCTTCTGCCGAGCCCCGTCCAGGTGGTCGAGGCGCTCGTGGGAGACCTGCCGCTGCTCGTGAGCCACTCGGGCACCACGATCGCCGAGGCGATTCTGGGACTTGTGCTGGGCGTCGCCGTGGGCTTCGTCGTGGCCGTGCTCATGGACCGCTTCGACGTGGTCTACCGCGCGCTCGACCCCATCGTCACCGTGTCTCAGACCATCCCCACCGTGGCCATCGCGCCTCTGCTCGTGCTGTGGTTTGGCTATGGCCTCATGCCAAAGGTGCTGCTTGTGGTGCTGGGAACGTTCTTCCCCATCACGGTGTCGCTTGCGAGCGGCTTTAGGAGCGTGGACCCGGACGCCATCGACCTCATGCGCACGATGCGCGCGAGCCGCCGCCAGATCTTCTGGATCGCCAAGCTGCCCGCGGCCATGAGCGAGTTCTTCGCGGGCCTGCGCATCAGCGCCACCTACGCCGTCGTGGGCGCCGTGGTCTCCGAGTGGCTCGGCGGCTTCGTGGGCCTGGGCGTCTACATGACGCGCGTGCGCAAGTCCTACTCCTACGACAAGATGTTTGCCGTCATTCTCATCATATCGGCGCTCTCCCTGGCGCTCATGGCGCTCGTGAGCCTGCTGCGCCGCGTCTCCATGCCCTGGGAGAGGGCGGAAAGAAAGGACCAAGACCAATGAGCAAGTCAATCTCTCGCCGTTCGTTCGTCGCCGGCGCGGCCGCTGCCGCCGCCACGTGCGGCCTGGCCGCCTGCGGTGGCTCGGGTGCCGCCGCCACGACCGAGGCTGCTTCCACTGCCGCCTCCGGTGACGCCACGAAGCTCACCTTCGTGCTCGACTACACACCCAACACCAACCACTCCGGCGTCTACGTGGCCATCGCCAAGGGCTACTACGCCGACGAGAACCTCGACGTCGAGGTCGTGCAGCCGCCCGAGGACGGCGCCGACGCCCTCGTGGGCACCGGCAAGGCCCAGGTGGGCATGGGCTACCAGGACGTCATGGCCAACTACCTCGGCTCCGACGACAAGCTGCCCGTCACGGCCATCGCCGCGACCATCCAGCACAACACCTCGGGCATCATGAGCCGCGCCGGCGAGGGCATCGATCGCCCCCGCGGCATGGAGGGCAAGCGCTACGGCACCTGGGACCAGGACGTCGAGAAGGCCATCGTCAAGAGCGTCGTCGAGACCGACGGCGGCGACTTCTCCAAGGTCGAGCTCGTGCCGTCCGGCGACGAGGTCAGCGGCCTGAAGTCCAACCAGTTCGACTGCGTCTGGGGCTATGAGGCCTGGGGCCTGCAGAACGCCAAGATCCAGGGCCTGGACTGCGACTACTGGTCCTTCCGCAGCATCGACTCGGCGTTCGACTACTACACGCCCGTCATCATCGCCAACGATGACTTCCTCAAGGACAGCCCCGAGGTCGCCAAGGCGTTCCTGCGCGCCACGAAGAAGGGCTACGAGTTCTGCGTCGAGAACCCCGACGAGGCCGCCCAGATCCTGTGCGACGCCGCGCCCGAGACGGACGCCGAGCTCGCGAAGGCCAGCGCCGAGTACCTCGCCGACCAGTACACGGCCGATGCCTCCAGCTGGGGCATCATCGACCCCGACCGCTGGGCCGCGTTCTACACGTGGATGAACGACAACCAGCTCACGCCCGTCGCGCTCGACGTCAACGGCGGCTTCTCCATGGACTACCTGGAGCAGTAGGGATGACGGACGTGTCTGACAGCTCGCGCGCAGGCGGCGCGGCGGCGGGCGTGGGCCCGGCGCCCGCCCTGGAGGTGCGAAACCTCACGCTTGCCTGGGAGGGCTCCGAGACGCCCACGGTGAGAGACGTTTCCCTTGCCGTGGCGCCGGGCGAGATGGTGTGCCTTGTGGGCCGCTCCGGCTGCGGAAAGTCCACGCTGTTCCATGGCATGGCCGGCCTCACGAAGCCCGTCTCGGGAAGCGTCTTGCTGCATGGCGAGGACGTCACGGGCAAGCCCGGGCGCATCTCCTACATGTTGCAGAAGGATCTGCTGCTGCCCCAGCGCACGATCATGGCCAGCGTCTGCCTTCCGCTGACGCTTGCCGGCACGTCTCGCGCCGAGGCCCGCGCCAAGGCCGAGCCGCTGTTCGAGCGCTTTGGCCTGGGCGGCACGCAGGGAAGCTATCCCAGCGAGCTGTCGGGCGGCATGCGCCAGCGCGCGGCGCTTCTGCGCACGTACCTCATGGACAATGACGTCGTGCTCATGGACGAGCCGTTCAGCGCCCTGGACGCCCTCACGCGCCAGGACATGCGCTCGTGGTTCCTCTCGCTCGTGAGCGACCTGGGGATGTCGTGCGTGCTCGTGACGCATGACGTGGACGAGGCGGTCGAGATGGCCGACCGCATCCTCGTCATGAGCGGCAACCCCACGGCTGGCGTCCCGAGCGGCATCGTGGGCGAGGTCCGCATCGACTGCGCCCGCAGCGAGCGCGCGGACTGGCTGCTCACGCCCGCCTCGCTCGAGGCCAAGCACGAGGTGCTGCTGCTGTTGGGTTAGAAACGGGAGGGGTGTCGCAAGCTGCTTGCGACACCCCTCTTTTGTGTATCTTGTGCCTGCGCTACTCCACGCGGAAGTCGGCCGGGAAGCTCACGTTTGCCTGGTTGCGGATCTCGTCGCAGATGGCGAGCGAGTCGAGCGTGACGTCGCAGAAGCTCGACTCGGCGCCGCGGGCGTCCATGCTGGCGCCCCACAGCGTGTCGAGGCGCTCGCCGCGCACGATGCTCACGAAGTCGCGGACCTCGAAGACCATGTTGTTGTCGCACGGTGCGATGGGCAGCTTCTCGACCACGCTGCCCACGCTGTTCGTCTTCGTGGTGGCAGAACCGCGCACGGCCTGGCCGCGCATCATGAGGCTCGCGGCCTGCGGCACGCTCATGGCATCGAGCGACAGCGTGCCCAGGTCGCCCTCGATCTGGCAGGGGAGCAGGTCGGTGGAGATCTTGGAATAGGCGAGCTCGACGACGAGGCCGGGCGTTCCCGAGCGGCGGCCGTACGTGCACAGCACAGATCCCGCCCCGTCGATGACGCCGCCGGTGGACTCGGTGTGGGCGTCGGAGATGACCGTGGGCGCCGCGACGATGCGCTCGGGCACGCCAAAGAGCGCCACCATGGGCTCGATGCAGTAGACGCCCAGGTCCATGAGGGCGCCGGAGGCCATTCTCGCGTCGAAGATGTTCGTGTGGCGGCCGGCCTTCACGTCGTCATAGCGCGAGGAGTACTTGCCAAAGCGGAACGTCGCACGGCGAAGGCGGCCCAGGCGCGGCAGCTCTCGCCAGATCTGGGCCCAGGCCGGGTCGTGGACGGGGCGCATGGCCTCGAGCGCCACGACGTGGTGCAACTCGGCGGCCGCGTAGAGCGACTGCGCCTCGTAGCGGTTGGAGCACAGGGGCTTCTCGACAAGGACGTGTTTGTCGCCGCGCACGCAGGCGAGTGCCTGCTCGTAGTGGCAGGCGTTGGGCGTGGCGATGTAGACGGCGTCGACGTCCGGGCAGTTGGCGAGCTGCTCGAGCGAGGTGAACGGGCGGCTGCCGCCGTGCCTCTCGGTGAACTCGCGGGCGCTCACGGGGTTTCTCGACAGCGTGCCCACGTACTCGATGCCCTCGACCTGCTTGACGGCCGCGATGAGGTCGTCGCTGATCATGGACGTGCCGATGGTTGCGAGTCGAATGCTGTCTGCCATGCTGTGCTCCCGTGACGAGGATTGTGCTCACTGTGTGCGATTCTATGGTCGATTGGCCGCGTGAGCAGCGGCTTATTTGCGAACGGCGGGTGCAGAAAAAATCTTGGATTGGGACTTGCGCGCGCGTGGGGCTTTCCGCTATAGTTCTTATTCGCTGACGCGCACAGCGCGGCGGCACATGGAGTTGCCAGCTTAGCTCAGTTGGTAGAGCACCGCTCTCGTAAAGCGGGGGTCACCAGTTCAAGTCTGGTAGCTGGCTCCATCGAATGCTTCGGGCCGGGGACGGTTGTCCTCGGCCCGTTTTCGTTTGTGCGCCTCGTTTTGGGCGCCTGGGCGGCGACAGTTTGATCCCGTCCCCGACTGCCACCGCGACACTTGGGGACGGGGTCAAACTGTCACCATCGCGCTAGAATCGTCCCGGATGAATGGTTAAACAGTTAACTAAGGCTAACAACGGAGGGTTCCGTTCATGAGACTCGATGCGCTTGAGGTTGGCAAGGACGCCGTCGTGGCGTCTGTCGACGCGGATGACAAGGCGCTTCACCAGCACATTCTCGATATGGGGCTCACGCCTGGCACCGAGGTGACCATGGTGAAGTACGCCCCCATGGGAGACCCGCTCGAGATTCGCCTGCGCGGCTACGAGCTCACGCTGCGAAAGGCCGACGCCGCCCGCATCGAGCTCGCCGGCGTCCACGACACAGACGCCCGTCCGCGCGAGAACTCCCACGTGGCGCCCACGGCCCACCCGGCGTTGGGGGAGGGCACGCTGTCCCCGCGCGGCGGCGCGTCCCCCATCCCGGAGGGCAAGGAGCTCACCTTTGCGCTCGCCGGCAACCAGAACTGCGGCAAGACCACGTTGTTCAACCAGCTCACAGGCTCGAACCAGCACGTGGGCAACTTCCCTGGCGTCACGGTGGATCGCAAGGACGGCCAGATTCGCGGGCACGCCGAGGCCACGGTGACGGACCTGCCGGGCATCTACTCGCTGTCGCCCTACACAAGCGAGGAGGTCGTGAGCCGCAGGTTCATCCTGTACTCGGACCCCAACGCCATCATCAACATCGTCGACGCCACCAACATCGAGCGAAACCTCTACCTGACGCTTCAGCTCATGGAGCTCGACCGGCCCATGGTGCTTGCGCTCAACATGATGGACGAGGTCACGGCCAACGGCGGCACCATTGACGTCAACCTGCTCGAGGGGCTTCTCGGCATCCCGGTGGTGCCCATCTCCGCGGCCAAGGGCGAGGGCATCAGCGAGCTCGTGGAGCACGCTCTGCACGTGGCTCGCTACCAGGAGCGCCCGGGGCGCTTGGACTTCTGCGCGGCGGACGGCCCGGACGGCGGCGCCCTGCACCGCTGCATCCACGGCATCGCCCACCTCATCGAGGACCACGCCAAGCGCGCGAACATCCCCGTGCGCTTCGCCTCCACCAAGCTCGTCGAGGGCGACGAGCTCGTCATCGAGGCGCTCGGGCTCGACAAGAACGAACTCGACGCCATCGAGCACATCATCACCCAGATGGAGGAGGAGGCGGGCACCGACCGTCTCTCCGCCCTCGCCGACATGCGCTTCTCGTTCATCGGCGAGGTGTGCGACAAATGCGTCGTGCGTCCCCACGAGAGCCGCGAGCACGCCCGCTCGGTGGCCATCGACCGCGTGCTGACGGGCCGTCACACGGCGGTGCCGGCGTTTATCGTGATCATGGGCCTGGTGTTCTGGCTCACGTTCGGCGTCATCGGCGCGTGGCTGCAGGGCCTCATGGAGCAGTTCGTCGACTGGGCCACGGCTGGCATTGACGCGGGCCTTGCGGCGTGGGGCGTGAACCCCGTGGTCCACTCGCTCATCGTTGACGGCGTGTGCGCGGGCGTGGGCAGCGTGCTGTCGTTCCTGCCCATCATCGTCGTGCTGTTCCTGTTCCTGTCCATTCTCGAGGACTCGGGCTACATGGCGCGCGTGGCGTTCGTGATGGACAAGCTCCTGCGCCACTTTGGCCTGTCGGGGCGCAGCTTCGTGCCCATGCTCATCGGCTTTGGCTGCTCGGTGCCGGCCGTCATGGCCACGCGCACGCTGCCCTCCGAGCACGACCGCCGCATGACCGTCATGCTCACGCCGTTCATGAGCTGCTCGGCCAAGCTGCCCGTCTATGGCCTTTTGTGCTCGGCGTTCTTTGCCCGTGGCAGCGTGGCCGCCATGATCTCGCTGTACGTGCTCGGCATCCTCGTGGGTATGGTCGTGGCGCTCGTGCTGGGGCACACGGCGTTCAAGGGCGAGCCCGTGCCGTTCGTCATGGAGCTTCCCAACTACCGCATGCCCAGCGCCAAGACCACGCTGCTGCTTGCGTGGGACAAGGCGAAGGGATTCATCACGAAGGCGTTCACGATCATCTTCGTGGCGAGCGTCGTGGTGTGGTTCCTCCAGACGTTTGATGTGCGGCTCAACGTCGTGACCGACCAGTCGAACTCGCTGCTCGCGCGCCTGGGCGGCCTCATCGCGCCGGTGTTCGCGCCGCTTGGATTTGGCGACTGGCGTGCCAGCACGGCGCTCGTGTGCGGCCTTATCGCCAAGGAGAGCGTCATCTCCACGCTCACGGTGCTGCTCGGCTCCACGAGCGCCGCGGTGCTGCAGACGATGTTCACGCCGTTCACGGCCTTCGTGTTCCTCACGTTCGTGCTGCTGTACCCGCCGTGCGTGGCCGCCATCTCCACGGTGAAGTCCGAGCTGGGCGGCCGTTGGGCCGTGGCCGTCTTTGCCCTCCAGATTGGCGTGGCCTGGCTCGCGGCGTTTGTCGTCCACACGATCGGCCTGCTGCTGGGCCTGGCATGACATCCCGCCCTGCCAATGGGGACGGGTCCCAATGGCAGGTGCGGCGACTACCTGCCATTGGGACCCGTCCCCATTGGCAGGGCAGCTGTTAGAATGGGCAACCGACTAACCGCTCAAGCACAGGAGAAGCCCATGGCACGTCCCGAGAGAATCGATTGCGTCCTGTTCGACTGCGATGGCGTCCTCATCGACTCGGAGCCCATCGCCGCACGCCGCAACGTGATCGTCTTTGGGCGCATGGGCATCCCCGCCACGTTCGAGGACTGCCTCACGATGTGCGGCCAGGACGGCAAGACCACCATCCCGGCCATCGGCGCCAAGTACGGCATCGACGTCACGGCAGAGGAGTTCTTCGCCGCCAAGGAGGAGTGCATCCGCGCCGGCGCCATCGAGGCCGTGAGCTACCGCATGCCCGAGGCGGACACCCTGCCCGGCATCCATGACGTGTTGCGCCGCCTGCGCGCGGCTGGCATCCTCACGGGGCTCGTCTCCACCACGGTGGCCTCGCACATCCTCGTGGGCCTTGACCGCTTCGAACTCGCCTCGCTGTTCGACTGCATCGTCACCGGTGACATGGTGGAGCGCCACAAGCCCGACCCGATGCCCTACCAGACGGCCATGGAGTACCTGCACGTCGATCCCTCTCACACCGTCGTGGTGGAGGACTCGCCCGCGGGCATCAGGAGCGGCTTTGCCGCCGGCTGCTACGTGCTGGGATTTCGCGGGTCCGAGACGGTGAAGCAGGACGTCTCCGCCGCCAACGAGGTGCTCGACAGCTACTTCGACTTCGACCTGGCCTAGCGCATGGGACACAGCGCTGCCGACGCCTCCGCGTCCCGTCCGGGGATGCGGGGCCTTCTCGCGTCTCCCGGCTTCAACAAGCTGCTCATCGTGGCGTGCGCCCTGGCGTGGGGCTTCTCGTTCTTCGTCATGAAGGACGTCACGGCGCAGTTTCCCGTGTTCTGGCTGCTGCTCGTGCGCTTTGGGGTGTCGTCGGTCGTGATGCTCGCGGTGTTTTGGCGTCGCATTCGCGAGAACCTCTCGGCGCCCGTGGTGCGCACGGGCGTGCTTCTCGGCGCGTTCTACGGCGTGGCCTACGTGCTGCAGACCTACGGCATCGTCTACACCACGCCGGGCAAGAACGCGTTTCTCACGGGCGTGTACTGCGTGCTCGTGCCGCTGTGCTCGTGGCTGCTCGGCCACGGGGCGCCGCGGCGCATGAGCGTCATCGCCGCGCTCGTGAGCCTGGTGGGTGCGGGCCTCGTCGTGCTGGACAATGGCCTGCCGCTCAACGTGGGCGACGCGCTCACGCTCGCGGGGTCCGTGTTCTACGCGCTCGAGATGGTCGTCGTGGCCCACGAGGGCCGCGGCCGCGACGTCTGGGCGCTCACGTTTTGGCAGTTCGTGACCATCGCCGCGATCGTGGGCGTGGGACACGCGCTCGTGGAGGCGGCGCCCACGGCCGAGGCGTTCACGGCCGGCAACGTGTGCGCGCTCGCGTTTCTCGCGATCGTGTGCTCGTTTGGGTGCCTCGCCGTGCTCAACTACGCGCTCACGAAGGTGGACCCCACGAGCGGCTCGCTGCTGTCGTCGCTCGAGAGCCCCAGCGGCGTGGCGTTCTCCGTGGCGTTTGGCTACGAGACGCTCACGCCTCGGCTGCTTGCGGGCTTTGCGCTCATCTTTGCCGGCATCATCCTGTCCGAGGTGGGCGAGAAGCTCGTGGCGGCGCTGCCGGGCGGGCGTCGCTAGCTCTCGGAGAGCACTATGTTCGAAATACCGAGGCTGTATCGCGACTTCTCGAGTAGAGGCGGTGCGTGCCTCCGTAAAGTCCCTGGTAGAGGGCTTGCGTTGATTCAGGCTACTTTAGGTGGCCTGGTTTAGCCTCGGAATTTCGTCAATATGCTGCCAAGCGAATGAAAAATGGGCCCGGGGGAGTCGCTCCCTCGGGCCCGTCTGCGTGTCGATCGCGAGTTGCGGGCGCTACGCCAGCTCGCGGGCCAGGCCGAGAAGCTCGTCGACGTCAGCGGAGGCCGTGGCCCACGAGCACACGAAGCGGATGACGCGCTGTCCGTCCTCAAGCACGTAGAACGTCTCGCAGCCGGCTTCCTCGGCAAAGCGCGCCTCCTGGGCCTCGCTCACCGTGACGAAGACCTGGTTGCTCGTGGAGTTGCCGTACAGCTCAAAGCCGGCGGCCGCAAGGCCCTCGCGCAGGCGCGTGGCGCACTCGTTGGCGTGGCTCGCGAGCTGCCAGTAGAGCGCCTGGCCGTTGCCATCGCCGTGCGCAAAGGCCGCCTCGAACTGGGCGCCGAGCAGAAAGCCCTTCGCGAGAAGGCCGCAGCGCTCCTTCTGCAGGTAGGGGAAGGCCTCGCGCAGACGCGCCGCGTGCTCGCCGTGCCCGCAGACGACCACGGCCTCGCCCATGAGCATGCCGTTCTTGGTTCCGCCGATGTAGAACGCGTCCACCTGGCTCGCGATGTGCTCAAGCGTAAGGTCGTTGCCCGGCGCCGTGAGCGCGCTGCCCAGGCGGGCGCCGTCCAGGAAGACGCCCAGGTCGTGACTGCGCGCCCAGGCGCAGATGGCATCGAGGCGCTCGCGGGTCCACACGCCGCCGAGCTCGGTGGTGTCGGTGATGTAGATGGCGGCCGGGCGCGTCATGTGGCGTCCCGTGCCCATCTGGAACTGGTAGACGCGCTCGGCTGCCTCGGGCGTGAGGAAGCCGTCCGTGTCGCTCGTGTGCAGCGCCGTGCGGCCGCAGGCCATGAGCGCTCCCGTCTCGTGCACGACGATGTGGGCGTCGGGCGTGCAGATGACGCCCTCCCAGTCGCGCAGCATGCCGTTAAGGCAGATGACGTTGGCGCTCGTGCCGCCGATGCAGAACTCCACCATGGCGTCCGGGCAGCCACAGGCCTGGCGGATGAGCTCGCGGGCGTGCTCGCAGTGGGCGTCGCCCTCGGTGTAGCCAACGTTCTGCTCGCCAGCGATGGCGGCGATGGCATCCATGACCTGGGGCGCCGCGCCCTCGGAGTAGTCGTTGCGGAACAGGTGCATGTGGGTCTCCTCGCGTGTCTGGGTGGTCGTTTTTCTCGCGTGCCATGATAGCGCGTGACGTGCCCGCGAGACCCGTCTCGCACCGGCCGCGCTATACTCAGTCAGTTGAACCAACGAGTGAGAGGGATGCCACATGGCGAACAAGGCAGAGGGCACCGAGGACCTGTTTGGCGCGCGCATGCGTGCCTGGGAGCGCATGCAGGCCGTGGCGAGGCAGACGTTTGCGCCGTACGGCTTCGACGCCATCGAGACGCCGGCGATGGAGCAGGTCTCCACGTTCGTCCACGGCATCGGTGAGTCTACGGATGTGGTGCGCAAGGAGATGTTCCGCGTGTTCTCCGGCGCGCTGCTCGACCGCGTGTTCGCAGCCGGCACCGACGCGGGCCTCAAGCCCAAGCAGCGCCTCGCCATGCGTCCCGAGGGCACGGCCGGCGTGGTGCGCGCCGCGGTGGAGAACAACTTCGTGCCGCAGGGCGGCGCCCCGGTGAAGCTGTGGTACGCCGAGCCGATGTTCCGCGGCGAGCGCCCGCAGAAGGGCCGCCTGCGCCAGTTCCACCAGGTGGGCGTCGAGTGGCTGGGCGCGCCCGACCCCGCGGCGGACGCCGAGTGCATCATCATCCTCATGGACTTCTACCGCGCCCTGGGCATCGACCCGGCCCACCTGCACCTGGCCATCAACTCCATGGGTGACGCCACGTGCCGCCCCGAGTACCGCGAGAAGGTCCGCCAGTTCATCCTCGACCACGCCGACGAGATGTGCGATGAGTGCCGCGAGCGCGCCGAGATAAACCCGCTGCGCGCCTTCGACTGCAAGAACGAGCACTGCCGCGAGGTCATGGCAGGCGCCCCGCTTGCCCACGAGAACCTGTGCGAGGAGTGCGCCGCCCACTACGAGCAGGTCAAGCGCTACCTGGACGAGGCGGGCATCGCCTACGAGGAGGACCCCACGCTCGTGCGCGGCCTTGACTACTACACGCGTACGGTCTTCGAGGTTGACTACACTCCCGACCCGGCCATTGGCGCCATCGGTGGCGGCGGCCGCTACGACGGCCTCATGGAGCTCGAGGGCGGCAAGCCCACGCCGGGCATTGGCTTTGCCGTGGGCTTCGAGCGCATCATGCTCGCGCTGGAGGCGGAAGGCGTGAACCTGGGTGGCGAGGAGCCGGGCTGCGTCTACGTGGCCGGCACCGAGGCTGACCTTCGCCCGGCGGTCTTCTCGGCCACGCTGGCCCTTCGCCGCGCGGGCATCCGTACCGAGGCCGACTACCAGGGTCGCTCGCTCAAGGCCCAGTTCAAGCAGGCCGACAAGCACGGAGCCACGCTGTGCGTCGTCATCGGCCCGGACGAGGTGGCCGCACACACGGCCACGATCCGCGACATGGGCACCCACGAGCAGGTGAGCGTGCCCATGGACGAGCTCGCCGCGCGCGTGGCCGAGCGCCTCGCCTAGCGTGGGGCCCAACAAGGGACACAACGCCGCCGGCGCCGCGGGGACCCACGAGGCTCCCGCCGCGCCGGCGGTCGTCTACGAGGACGAGTGGCTCCTCGCGGCCGACAAGCCCGCCGGTCTCATCGTCCACGGGGACGGCACGGGGACGGCGACGCTCACGGACGCCGTGCGGGCCCACCTCGAGCGCGAGGGCCGCGACGAGGCGGCCGCCCAGCTCCAGGCCGTGCAGCGCCTGGACGCCGACACAACCGGCCTTGTGCTCTTTTGCCTGGACAAGGCCGTGCAGCCCAGGCTGGACGCGCTCGTTGCCTCCCATGACGGCATCGAGAAGCGCTACCTGGCCATCGTGCGCGGCGAGGTGCCCGAGGGCCTGAGCGTGATAGACGCGGCCCTCGCCCGTGACCGCCATGACGCCCGTCGCATGCGCGTGGACGCTCGCGTGGGCAAGCCGAGCTGCACCCGCGTGCGCGTGCTGGGCGTCACGGGCCCTCGCCGTGCGCGTCTCTCGCTGCTCAAGCTCACACTCGAGACGGGCCGCAAGCACCAGATCCGCGTGCACCTCGCAAGCCGCGGCTATCCCATCCTGGGAGACGCCCTCTACGGCGTGCCGGCAGACCGCTCCGGCCGCGCCCCGCTCATGCTCCACGCCGCCTCCGAGGCGCTCACGCATCCCGTCACGGGCAAGCGTCTTGAGCTTGCCGTTCCGTATCCCGAACGGTATTCCGTTTATTTTCCGCGCTAGTCTCCAGCTGCTAATATGTACACGACTGCCTAGGCATCTGCGCGCGAAGGTCCCTCGCTGCGCGGGTGCCGGGACAAGACGTGCGCGTCGCCGGGCATGGGGATGCCGGGCGCTGCGTGGCCCCATGGGGATGGGGCAACCTTCTAGGAGAGGACATCCATGTCTGGAACCATGCGTGGCGTGTACACGAACCTGACCGAGATCAGGCGTCGCGTCTTCGCCGAGGTCGCGAGGATCGCGTACGCCTCGGCCAACGAGAAGGGCGAGGCGTCCGTCGACGACACGGCCGCCCAGCTCCAGCAGCTTCCGTACGAGATCGTGCCCGGCGACGTGGCGACCTACCGTGAGTCGGTGTTTCTCGAGCGCGCCATCGTCCAGGAGCGCATCCGCCTGGCGATGGGCCTGCCGCTGCAGGACCTCGACCGCCCGGAGACGGTCTCCGACGGCATCAAGAAGGCCGCCGTGCCGGAGACCTATTACGAGCCGCCGCTGGTCAACGTCATCAAGTTTGCCTGCAACGCCTGCGAGGACAACGTCTACCGCGTGATGCCCAACGCCTGCCAGGGCTGCCTGGCGCACCCCTGCCGAGAGATCTGCCCCAAGGGAGCCATCTCTTTCAAGGACAAGAAGGCGTTCATCGACCACGACAAGTGCATCAAGTGCGGCCGCTGCGCCAACGTGTGCCCCTACCACGCCATTCACCACCACGTGCGCCCCTGCGCCGACGCGTGCGGCATGCACGCGATTGGCTCTGACGAGCACGGCCGCGCAGAGATCGACTACGAGAAGTGCGTGAGCTGCGGCCAGTGCCTCGTGAACTGCCCGTTTGGCGCCATCGCCGACAAGAGCCAGATCTTCCAGACGATCATGGCCATCAACGCGGGTGACGAGGTCATCGCCGAGGTGGCGCCCGCCTTCGTGGGCCAGTTTGGCGGCAAGGGCAACGTGGACAAGCTGCGCGAGGCCTTCAAGGAACTGGGATTTGCCGGCATGGAGGAGGTGGCCCTGGGCGCCGACCTGTGCACGGTGGAGGAGGCCGAGGACTTCCTCGAGGAGGTGCCCGAGAAGATTCCGTTCATGGGCACGAGCTGCTGCCCGGCATGGTCGGTCATGGCCAAGAAGGAGTTCCCGGAGCACGCGGGCTGCATCTCCATGGCGCTCACGCCCATGACGCTCACGGCCAGGCTCATCCGCCGTCAGCACCCCAACGCCAAGATCGTGTTCGTGGGGCCGTGCTCGGCCAAGAAGCTCGAGGCCATGCGCAAGAGCGTCAAGAGCGAGGTCGACTTCGTGCTCACGTTCGAGGAGATGGCCGGCATGATGCAGGCCAAGGACATCGACTACACCAAGCTTGCCGGCGAGGGCGGCGACTTTGACGTGGCGAGCGCCGACGGCCGAGGCTTTGCCGTGGCCGGTGGCGTGGCCAACGCCGTGGTGAACGCGATCCACCGCCGCTACCCGGACCGCGAGGTCAACGTGGCCAATGCCGAGGGCCTCGACGAGTGCCGCAAGATGATGCGCATGGCCGTGAAGGGCAAGTACGACGGCTACCTGCTCGAGGGCATGGCGTGCCCGGGCGGCTGCGTGGCCGGCGCCGGCACGCTGCAGGCCGTGGCCAAGTCCGCGGGTGCGGTGAAGATGTACTCCAAGAAGAGCTCGCGCAAGAACGCCACCGAGAACGCCTACCGCATGCTCATCACCGAGCTTGAGCGCGACGAGGACGGCAAGCACGAGCAGGACCAGGTCGCCGAGACCAACGAGGCCCAGATGCCCAAGGAGTAGGTACCAAAGGGACCAAAGGGGACGGTTTCGTTTGGTCCGCCTAGGCTCCGACTTCTAGGACGTTTTCTAGCAAGCCCCGCCCCTCGATGCGATTAGAGGGGCGGGGCTTTTTCGCTATCGCGGTGACACTTGGGGACGGGGTCAAACTGTCACCGTCTGCCGGATTGCTGGCGCCTTACGCCTGCTCCAGCGCCTGGGCGATGTCGGCAACGAGGTCGTCGGTGCCCTCGAGGCCACAGCTCATGCGGACCATCGCGGGAGAGATGCCCGCTGCCACGAGCTCGTCGTCGGTCATCTGGCGGTGCGTGGAGCTCGCCGGGTGCAGGCAGCACGTGCGCGCGTCGGCCACGTGCGTCTCGATCGCGGCGATCTTGAGCGCGGCCATGAAGCGCTCGGCCGCCTCGCGCCCGCCCGCGAGCTCGAACGACACCACGCCGCACGAGCCGTTCGGCAGGTACTTCTCGGCCAGCTCGTGGTAGGGGTCACCGGGCAGGCTCGGGTAGCGCACGCTCGCCACCTTGTCGCTTCCCTGCAAAAACTCGGCCACGGCCATGCCGTTCTTGCAGTGCTGCGGCATGCGCACGTGCAGGCTCTCGAGGCCCAGGTTTAGGATGAAGGCGTTCTGCGGGCTCTGGATGGAGCCAAAGTCGCGCATGAGCTGCGACGTCGCCTTCGTGATGAACGCACCCTCGAGGCCGAACTTCTCGGCATAGACCACGCCGTGGTAGGAGTCATCGGGCGTCGTGAGGCCGGGGAAGAGGTCGGCGTGGGCCATCCAGTCGAACTTGCCCGAGTCCACGATGGCACCGCCCACGCCCGCGCCGTGGCCGTCCATGTACTTGGTGGTGGAGTGGGTCACGATGTCGGCGCCCCACTCGATGGGGCGGCAGTTCACCGGCGTGGGGAACGTGTTGTCCACGATGAGCGGCACGTTGTGCGCGTGGGCCGCCGCGGCGAAGCGCTCGATGTCGAGAACGGCCAGGGCGGGGTTGGCGATCGTCTCACCAAAGACGGCGCGCGTGTTGGGGCGGAAGGCCGCCTCGAGCTCCTCGTCGGTGCAGGTGGGCGAGACGAACGTGCTCTCGATGCCCATCTTGGCCATGGTGTGGGCGATGAGGTTGTACGTGCCTCCGTAGATGGCCGAGCTCGCCACGATGTGGCTGCCTGCCTCGCAGATGTTGAACAGGGCAAAGAAGTTCGCGGCCTGGCCGGAGCTCGTGAGCATGCCGGCCGTGCCGCCCTCGAGCTCGGCAATCTTGGCGGCTACGGCGTCGTTCGTGGGGTTCTGCAGGCGCGTGTAGAAGTAGCCCGTCTCCTCGAGGTCGAACAGGCGGCCCATCTGCTCTGAGGTGTCGTACTTGAACGTGGTGCTTTGGATGATGGGGACCTGGCGCGGCTCGCCGTTGCCAGGGCGATACCCGCCCTGGACGCAGGTGGTGTCGATGGACATGCGTGACCTCCGTGTGTGCGGAATTAGTTGCATGTCTCATGGTACGCCTTAATACCTACGGAAAATAGGAAATTGGGCGGGCGGCATCAGGGGTGCCAAACGAACCCGTCCCCTTTGGCCCCCTTGGTCCCGTCAAGGGCGCGCTCGAGCTCATCGGCCGTGGCACAGATGGTGACGGCGCCTGCCTCGGCGAGCTGCTCCGGGGTGCGGAAGCCCCAGCTCACGGAGAGACAGGGGAGCTCGGCGGCCGCTGCCGTGGCAACGTCCACCTCGGAGTCCCCCACATAGACAGACGGGCCGCACGCCACGCCGCCCATCTCGGCGATCGCCACGTCCACCATGTCGCGAGCGGGCTTTCTCACGACGCCGGGCCGCACGCCCACCACGGCGTCGAACGCGCCGGGGAAGTGGATGCCCACGAGCTCGTCCACCGCGTACTGCGTCTTGTTGGAGACCACGGCCACGCGCACGCCCTTCTCGCGCAGGTGCGCCACGAGCTCGCAGATGCCGGGGTAGGGGCGCGTGTGGTCATTGCAGTGGCGGGCGTAGTGGTGGTCGAACTCGTCGTTGGCGGCGGCGATCGTGGCCTCGTCGGTGCCTGCGGGGACGGCCCGCTCGATGAGGCGGCGGATGCCGTTGCCCACGAACGCGCGGGTCTCGGCAAACGTGCGCTCGGGCATGCCGAGTGCGGTGAGCGTGTGGTTGAGCGTGAGGTGCAGGTCCTCGAGCGTGTCGAGCAGTGTTCCGTCCAGGTCGAAGATCACGGTTTGGTACAAGGTTGCCCCTCCTCCGGTGACAGTTTGACCTCGTCCCCAAGTGTCACCGCCGAAATGTCGTGACAATTGGCCGATAAAGGCTTGCTCTATGCTAGCGCATGTATTACGCAACGGTTACGGCGAGAACCTCCACTCTTTCAGCTGCTATCATATTGAGTGATGTGCTGAAAGCCTGATGAGGAGGTTCCCTTGACAGGAAAAGACACCAGCTCAGGACGAGACAAGCTGCGCGCCGAGGCAAGCCTGGCCGCCGCGCGCACATTTGCCGGCGTGCAGCTGCCGGACAGTCTGCGAGACAACCTCGAGCTGTTTCTGCGCCTTCTGCGCGAGGTGCTCAGCGAGTATTCGCCCGAGCTCCGCTCCACGTTCGACGAGCTTCTCTCGGACCTCATCGCCGCCGATGAGCGCGGCGTCGTGAGCGCCACGGGCGCCTCCGAGGAGGACGAGAACTTCCGCCACGCCTACGAGCTCATGCGTGGCCTCACCGTCGAGCAGCAGACGATGGTCACGCGCGCCCTCACCACCTACTTCCACCTGGCGAACCTCTCCGAGGAGAACTTCCGCGTCCAGACGCTCCACGAGCGCGAGCGCGAGGTCTCCCTCGACTCCGAGACCGACGAGAGCAACGCGCTTGCCATGGCCTACCACCAGCTCGTGGAGGAGGCCGGCGAGGATCGCGCCAAGGAGCTTCTTGGGCGTCTCGAGTTCCACCCCGTCTTTACCGCGCACCCCACGGAGGCCCGCCGCAAGGCCGTCGAGGGCAAGATCCGCCGCATCGCGCGCCTTCTCGAGCAGCATCCGCGCCTGGGTGGCTCCGACCTCGCCGAGAACGAGCGCCATATGCTCCAGGAGATCGACGCGCTGCTGCGCACGAGCGCCATCGCCCTCAAGAAGCCCACGCCCGTCGAAGAGGCCGACACGATCATCGACATCTTCGACCACACGCTGTTCGACATGGTGCCCCAGGTCTACCGCCGCTTCGACGACTGGGTGCTCGGTGACGACGCGGGCCGCGTGGCCCCGGTGTGCCCGGCGTTCTTCCACCCCGGCTCCTGGATCGGCTCCGACCGCGACGGCAACCCCAACGTCACCGCCAAGGTGAGCCGTGCAGTAGCCGCGAAGTTCTTCACGCACATGGTGGCCACGCTCGAGGACAAGTGCCGCCGCGTGGGCCGCAACCTCACGCTCGACAAGGACCACACCAAGGCGTCCGACGAGCTCATCAACATGTGGAACCACCAGGTCGAGATGAGCGAGAAGCTCACGGCCCGCGCCGAGCTCATCAGCGAGTCCGAGCCGCACCGCGCCGTCATGCTCGTCATGGCAGACCGCCTGAAGGCCACGATCGTGCGCAACTCCGACACGATGTACCACTCCTGCGACGAGTTCCTCGAGGACCTGCGCATCGTCCAGCGCTCGCTCGTTGCCGGCGGCGCCACGCGTGCGGCCTACGGCCCCGTGCAGACGCTCATCTGGCAGACGGAGACATTTGGCTTCCACATGGTGGAGATGGAGTTCCGCCAGCACTCCATCGTGCACAGCCGCGCCCTGGCAGACATCAAGAAGCACGGCCGCAACGGCGAGCGCGGGCCTCTCGACCCCATGACGCGCGAGGTGCTCGACACGTTCCGCGCGCTCGGCTCCATCCAGAAGCGCTACGGCGTCAAGATGGCGCGCCGCTACATCATCTCGTTCACGAAGAGCGCCCAGAACGTCGCCGACGTCTACGAGCTCAACCGCCTGGCCTTCGCCCACGCCGAGGACGTGCCCACCATCGACGTTATCCCGCTGTTCGAGCAGCTCGAGGACCTCGAGAACTGCGTTGACGTGCTCGACGACATGCTCAAGCTCCCCGACGTCCAGGCGCGCCTGGCCGCCACGAACCGTCGCATGGAGGTCATGCTCGGCTACTCTGACTCCTCGAAGGACGCCGGCCCCACCACCGCCACGCTCGCGCTCCACTCCGCCCAGGAGCGCATCGCCCAGTGGGCTCGTCGCAACCATATCGACCTCGTGCTCATGCACGGCCGCGGTGGTGCCGTGGGTCGTGGAGGCGGCCCGGCCAACCGTGCCGTGCTCGCCCAGCCCGCGGGCTCGGTCAACTGCTTCTTCAAGCTCACAGAGCAGGGCGAGGTCATCTTCGCCCGTTACGGCAACCCCGTGCTTGCCCAGCGCCACCTCGAGAGCGTTGCCGGCGCCACGCTGCTGCAGAGCGCGCCGTCCGTCGAGAAGACGAACACCGAGATGACCAAGAAGTACGCGGACATGGCCGCCGAGCTCTATGACGCAAGCCACGACCACTTCGTTGAGCTGCTGAACACGCCCGACTTCACGCCGTGGTTCTCCACGGTGACGCCGCTCGTGGAGATTGGCCTTCTGCCGATCGGCTCGCGTCCCGCCAAGCGTGGTCTGGGTGCCAAGTCGCTCGACGACCTACGCACGATCCCCTGGGTCTTCAGCTGGAGCCAGGCGCGCATCAACCTCGCTGCCTGGTACGGCTTGGGCACGGCGTGTGAGAAGCTCGGAAACCTTGATCTTCTGCGCGCCGCCTACAAGGAGTGGCCGCTGTTCACGACGTTCATCGATAACATCGAGATGTCCATAGCCAAGACCGATGGACGCATCGCCCGCCACTACCTGGCTCTGGGCGATCGCGATGACCTCGCCACGATGGTTATGGACGAGATGGCGCTCACGCGCAAGTGGACGCTTGCCATCGTGGGAGACGAGTGGCCGCTGCAGCACCGCCGCGTGCTTGGCCAGGCCATCCGCGTGCGCAACCCCTACGTGGACGCCCTGTCCATCTCCCAGGTGCGCGCCCTCACGGCCCTGCGCGAGCACGAGGCAGAGCTCACTGCCAAGGAGCGCGACGCTTACATCAAGCTCATCCTCTCCGCCGTCGCCGGAGTCTCCGCAGGACTCCAGAACACCGGGTGATGTTCAGGCTTTAGCTCTATCGCAACTATGTCCGCCGGTAGCACTCGCTGCTGGCGGGTGACAAAGGGACAGTCCCTTTGTCACCTTTCCAGGCCTGCCTCGCGATTCTCGCGCGAGGCAGGCTTTTTTGTCGGACGGATTTCGGTTTGGGCCATTTGTCCCAAACCGTGGCTCGCAAGGGGCCGTTTGGGCATGTGATTGTGTCTTCCGAGGAATCAGAATCCTAGGTGAAAGGGATCGGGCGTTGTGTCCGCGGCATCGCTTTAATGGTCAAACCTGTAGGCAGGGAGGCAAGTATGGGGCTCGAGAGCGTCAACTACCAGTGCCCGGCGTGCGGGGGTCCGTTGCGCTATGACGGCGGCAAGGGCAAGCTCGTCTGTGACCATTGCGATTCCGAGTTCGAGATTGCGCAGATCGAGGCCATGTTCGCCAACGCCGAGGCCAGGGCGGAGGAGCGGGTGGCGGGTGCTGGCGCCCAGACGCTTGACGGCGGCTATGTCTGCGCGTCGTGTGGCGCCCAGCTCATGACTGACGGCACCGTTGCCGTCTCTCGGTGTCCCTACTGCGGCAACCAGACCATGCAGGCAGCCACCTTTACGGGTGACTTCAAGCCTGACCTCGTCATTCCCTTCAAGCTTGATCACAAGGCTGCCGTCGCCGCCCTTGACGAGCACTACAAGGGCAAGATCCTCCTCCCGCGCGAGTTCAAGGCGGGCAACCACATCGACGAGGTCCAGGGCGTCTACGTGCCCTTCTGGCTCTACGACTCCAACGCCAACGGCAGTGCCACGTTTGAGGCAACCAATACCCGCAGCTATATGCGCGGTGACGACGAGATCATCGAGACTGACCACTACACCTGCGAGCGCTCTGGCTCCATGGCCTTCACGCTCATTCCCGTCGATGGTTCCACGCGTATGCCTGACGGCCACATGGATTCCATCGAGCCGTATGACTACCAGTCTCTGGTTACCTATTCTTCTGCCTACCTTCCTGGCTTCCTGGCGAATCGCTGGGACGAGGACGTCGATGCGTGCCGCTGCCGCGCGGAGCATCGCGTCGCCAAGAGCGTCGAGAACGCCCTCGGCGAGACCGTAACCGGTTATGCCACGGTCGACTGCACGTCTTCTAACGTCGACTGCGGCTGGCACGACGAGAGGTGCGCCCTGTTTCCCGTGTGGATGCTGAGCACGAGCTGGGAGGGGCAGAACTTCCTGTTTGCGATGAATGGTCAGACCGGGCGCCTCGTGGGTGATCTTCCCATCTCCAAACCCAAGCTCATCGCTATCTGCGCCGTTGTCTTCGCTGTGCTCTTCGGCGGGTTGTGGGTCGGCATGGACGGCGCCTCCGTCATGGAGTCCGATAACCCGCTTTGGGGCCTTGCGATGATTGTCCTCATTCCCGTCATCATCACCGCCATCGTCGGTGCTGTCCTCGTGGGGCAGATGAAGAGCGCGATTGAGGCTGGTCAGGCGGATAACTACCTCGACCGGAGCACCTTCCAGCTTGCCTCCCAGAGCGATACCTACACGCACACCACGACGCAGGTTATCCACCACGAGAAGAAGAAGTAGCAGCAGCGTCTTTGCGACGCGCATTCGATCGGCTCCAGCACGTACATAACGGCCGTGCCCCGCGGTGCGCGCGCCAACCGGCTCCGCCACGTTCGCCACTTCGAGAAAGGAAACACCATGGGACTTCTTAAGGCTGGTATCGGTGCGGCATCTGGCGTTCTTGCCGACCAGTGGCGCGAGTACTTCTACTGTGAGGCCCTCGATGCTGACACGCTCGCCGCGAAGGGCCAGAAGCGCACGGGTAACCGTAGCAGTAACAAGCATGGTGAGGAGAACATCATCTCTGACGGCTCGATCGTCGCCGTGGCTGATGGCCAGTGCATGATCATCGTCGAGGACGGCGCCATCGTCGACGTCTGCTCCGAGCCGGGTAAGTTCGTCTATGACACCGGCACCGAACCCTCCGTATTCACGGGTAATCTCGGGGAGAACATCAAGAGGAGCTTCCAGGAAGTCGGCAAGCGCTTCTCCTTCGGTGGTGACACTGGCAAGGACCAGCGCATCTACTACTTCAACACCAAGGAGATTATCGGCAACAAGTACGGTACCGCGAGTCCCGTGCCGTTCCGCGTCGTTGACAACAAGATTGGTCTCGATGTCGATATCACGGTCCGCTGCAACGGCGAGTACTCCTACAAGATCGTTGACCCGCTGATGTTCTACAAGAACGTCTGTGGCAACGTTGACACCGTCTACACGCGTGACCTGATCGACTCACAGCTTAAGAGCGAGCTGCTGACGGCGCTCCAACCCGCCTTCGCACGTATCTCCGAGATGGGCATTCGTTACAGCGCGGTTCCGGCTCACACCAAGGAGCTCGCTGCCGCCCTCAACGAGGAGCTCAGCTACGAGTGGCGCGATCGTCGCGGTATCGAGGTCGCCGCCTTTGGCGTCAACACGATCAGTGCCCCTGAGGACCAGGAGCAGATGATTCGTGATCTCCAGAGGGCTGCCGTCATGGCCAACCCGACTATGGCCGCCGCAAACATCGCGGCCGCCCAGAGCGACGCCATGCGCACCGCTGCGGCGAACCCTGCCGGTGCCGCCATGGGCTTCATGGGCATGGGTATGGCGGGCGGCATGGGCGGCATGAACGCCGCGCAGCTGTTTGCCCAGGGTCAGCAGCAGGCGGCCCAGATGCCGGCTCAGCAGGCCCCGATGCAGCAGGCCCCCGCTCAGGCAGCTCCCGGTATGGCGGGCGCGGCTGTCGCCGCCGATGGTGCTCCTGCCGGTTCCTGGACCTGCTCGTGCGGTGCTGTCAACACGGGTAACTTCTGCCCGACGTGCGGCTCTCCCA
>ERZ1034917.405-NODE-405-length-39869-cov-11.207264_pt1 | contig 39869 bp, 27 predicted proteins | sample MGYA00520605_ERZ1034917 | MGnify/ENA primary metagenome ERZ1034917 (study PRJEB33766, sample SAMN09781784) | gut metagenome | biome: gut microbiome | host: Homo sapiens | place: Madagascar | study: EMG produced TPA metagenomics assembly of the PRJNA485056 data... | reverse complement strand
AGCGGGCGGTTTACTTGGCGCGGCTACGCGCGCGCCAGACTGAAGTCATTAATAAAAAATGGGCGTTGACCTGCGTCAACGCCCAAAACTGGACACACTTTTTGTCCTATAAGCCGGAAGATACTAAGCGCAACCCGGCCATTTCCAGCCGGCCAACTGCATCAATCTAGTATCCAGGAATCCATCTTCCGTCCGATCCAACATAATACGAACCGATCCACTGGTCTTTTGCCATAGCGCCATCTTCAAGAAGGTAGTAATCCCCTTCCCACGAAGATGATTTCATTGCCCCAGAACCGCTATAAAAATGCCAGGCTTCTCCGTCATTAAACCAACCCGTGACCATTGCACCAGATGACGCGAATCGATACGAAACGCCTTCGATAATCTGCTCCCCAACCAGCATCTTGCCTGCATCGGAGAAGCAGTACCAGCTGCCATTCACGAACTGCCACCCCGTACCCATCGCGCCAGAACCGTCGCAGTAATACCAGGTACCTTCATCGTCCATCCAGCCAATATGCATAGCGCAGCTAGCAGGGTCGAGATAATAGTAGTTAGCCCCGATTTGATTCCAACCTGTTCTCAGGCATCCCGAGTTATCCGACCAATACTAAGAACCGTTTACAAACAACCAACCGACGCCCATGGCCCCAGATCCGCTTAGCCAATACCAGTTCTCGCCCTCCTTCAGCCATCCGGTTGCCATGGCGCCGTTTTCGGGATCGAGGTAGTACCAAGCTCCCCCCACAAACTGCCAGCCGGAAAGCATAGCGCCGTTTCCGCCCATGTAGTACCACGTCCCCCAGGCATCGGCCCAGCCAACGGCCATCGCGCCGGACGGGGTCAGCCAGTACCAGCTCTGACCGTCCTTCAGCCAACCGGTCACCATTGCACCGTTTGCGGGGTCGAGGTAGTACCAGGAACCATTAACCCACTGCCAACCATTCAACATGGCGCCGGATGAGTTCAAATAGTACCAACTGCCATTCGAAAGCACCCAACCGGTCTGCATCCAGCCAGCGGAATCAAAGTAATACCATGCGTCATCGATATAGGCCCAACCATTCGACGGGTAGCTCCCATTTTTATACTGATACCACCAAGAGCCATTAGAGAAAACCCACGTATCTTTATGACGAATCGGGCCCGCAAAATCGAAATTGATATCTACTCCCCCAGCAATGCCGTTAATCAATGTATTGCTGTCAGCCTGCCACATCCCATATTTGCCGGAATACGTGCATTTATAGTTATATTGAGCGACCCAACGAGGCCAAGAGGAGAAAGCGGGGTCGGTCAAACGGTTAGTCCACCAATTGGTATTCGCGTACACACCTGGCGTATAACCAGCAGCAGCAATAGCATTGCAATATGTCGAAGCGATACTCCCTAAAGCCGCGGATCCAAGTTTCCCCTGCTGATTCTCATCTTCCATATCATAGTAAACAGGGTAAGAAAGGCTATAAGGGCTAAGGCCGGCTTCTCGCAAGAGCCTCAAGGTATGCTCTGCTTCGCTTTGGGCCATTGCATTATCGGTAGCATATGAATACAGATACACGCCAAAAGGAATTCCATAACGTTGGCATTCCTGAACATTCCTCAGAAATTGCTTGTCGTCCTGATTCGAATAATCGCTTCCATAGCCGCATCGAAGAATCGCATACGTCACACCAGAAGACTGAACCTGGGACCAATCGATATTGCCCTGATGCTCCGAAACATCAACGCCGAATCCCACGGCGCTATTGACTATCGTCCCGTTAGAGCCATGCCAAACGCCGCCCTCATTCCACCACGAATTTAGCCGATTTGCGAACAACGCGATACCGGTTCCCTCTCCATAGGCATCGTAATTTCCGTAACGCCAACTACTCGCATACGAACCGGAGCCTTGGTCATATTCGTTAGCAAATCCACCCGGCTCGCGCTCGGCGCATGCATCATCAACAACATCGGCAAACGAGCAAACAGGAACAGCAAGCGACAGCGCCACCGCTAACGCACAAATCAAAGGCAAAGTCACCCGATTAAACAAGACCAACACACTCCTATACGCTATTCTGAACTTAGAAATTCGGAACTGTAAGTAGCACCACTATAGAGGAGAGGAGCATCTTATGAGCAGAAGAAAGCACCGAAATCCGTTTCAATGGCGAAAACTAGCCATTTTACCGACGGCGACATGCCTAGCCCTGTGCATGGGATACGCGTCTCCAGCAATCGCCGAAGAGCCGCTTCAAAACAGCGAGACAAGCACCGCACAGGTTTCGACGGTCGAGGCATCTTCACCTGGGGTCGATACAACCGCGAAAGAGAGCCCAACCGACAAATCAAACAAAAGCGCTCTTCCGGCCACCACCATACCTGCAGCGGACGCGGACTCAGCCGCCGATGAAGGCGGCAGCGAAACGAAGCCCGCGTCCCCCGCCGAGGACGTCTACGCCCTCGTTCCGTCCGAATCGTCCCCGCACCTGACGTGGACCAAGAACGGCGAGCCGTGCGCCGCCAGCGGGTGGAAGAGCTTCGAGGGCGCGTGGTACTGGTTCGACGGCTCCCCCCACGCCGCCGAGGCCCGCTGGGTGAGCGACCGCGGCTCTTGGTACTGGCTGGGCGAGGACGGGCGCATGGCCGAGGGCACCTTCGAGGCGCAGGGGTCGCTGTGGCACGCCACCGCCTCCGGCGCGCTGCTCACCGGCCGGGGCTGGGCCTGGGACGGCGCGTGGTACCGCACGAGCCCCTCGGGCGCGCTGACCACCGGCTGGCTGTGGGACGGCGCGTGGTACTGGCTGGACCCGCAAAGCGGCAGGATGGCGGCCGGCTGGTTCCGCGACGGCGGCGGGGACTGGTACCTGGCGGACGGCTCGGGCCGCATGCTCACCGGCTGGCAGGCGACCGGCGGGCGCTGGTACCACCTGGCCGGCTCCGGGCGCATGGACGCCGGCTGGCTGTGGGACGGCGCATGGTACTGGCTGGACCCGGAGAGCGGGGCCATGGCCGTCGGCTGGGCGCAGGACGGCGCGGGCGCGTGGTGGTACCTGCTTGGCGACGGCACGCTGTCGGGCCAGCGCTGGGTCGCCGGCTGGGCGGGCTCCTGGTACTGGGTCGACGCGTCGGGCCGCATGGGATCTGGCTGGCTGTCCTGGGGCGGGTCCTGGTACTGGCTCGACCCCGAGACCGGCATGATGGCCGCAGCAGACTGGGTAAACGATCGCGGTACGTTCTATTGGGTGAACGCCGATGGCATCATGGCGTCGAATAGTTGGGTCCACGATAGCGAGGGATACTGGCATTGGGCCAACAAATCGGGCGCCATGGCAAGCGGATGGCTTACCAAAGGAGCAGCGAAATACTACCTTGACCCTAAAGATGCCAAGCATCCTATGACCACCGGTCTTGCAACTATAGATGACAAGCAATATTCGTTTGGCCCATCTGGCGAAATGCAAACTGCCGCATGGGTAGCCATAGACGAATCAGGGTTCTACTCCTTCGCAGGAACCGATGGCGTTATTTCAAGTGTTGTCAGAAAAGACGCAAATGGCATCATCATTGACAGCGAAGGAAATGCCTTGTCGGGCTGGGCGGAGCTTGGCGGCACGCGTCTTTACGTCGATCCCGAGACGCATCAGGCAAAAACGGGCTGGTTGAAACGAGATGAAGGATACTATTATCTAGACGCCTCTTCGGGAAGCATGCACACAGGGTGGACCCATGTTGATGGCTATTGGTATTACCTCGGCCAAGACGGAATCATGCAAACCGGCTGGCAATCGATTGGAAACACCTGGTATTACCTTAGCCCCGCAAGCGGTGCCATGAAAACCGGCTGGCTTTCGGAAGGCGGCGCATGGTACTTCCTCAACAATAGCGGAGCTATGGCAACGGGTTGGATATGGGACAACGCCTGGTATTATCTTCGCCAAAACGGAGCTATGGCAACGGGTTGGATATGGGATGGAAGCCGTTGGTACTTCCTTCAGGCAAATGGCGCCCTTTTTAAGATCAATGACATGGTATGGGCACTGAACTCTTTTGGATTCAACGGCCTCAATTCCTTCAATACCAGCCGCTCGATTTCAAACGGCGCTTGGGACGAATTGCAGAATGCCATCAACAATTACTCCAACATGGGATGCACTGTCGGATTCACTATGATTGACCTGACCACAGGCGCTGGCGTTGCGTACAACGCCGATTGGCGCCACAACAGTGCGTCCACCATCAAAGGCCCTTATGTCGTGGCACTGAACAAGTTATGGCCTTGGGAGCTGGCTAACTCCGAGTCCGATATGTTCATCACGCTTAATGTTTCCAGCAACTTCACTTACGCCAATCTCTGCAATCGCTACGGGCATTTCCCGTTAGATTACATGGTCAGCGAAGTGGGTGCTGGCGGATTCGCTTGGGACGGCGATTACGGTTATTACAGCTCTAAAGACCTCTGCAAAATGTGGGTCGATGTGGCAGACTATCTTATTAACGGTGGCCAAAACGCCGAATGGCTACAAAACGTTATGGGTAACAACTCCCATATCACCTCACGCGGCGCTCTGTCCTGGACCGGATCGACGGTTTATGCAAAATCAGGATGGGTAAACGGCTATGTTAATTCGCACAATGAGGGCTATCTGGTCATGCGCGGCGACCACCCCTATGTTGTGGCAATCATGTCCGACAACATCCATGAAAACAGCTGGTGTATGGCGAACCTGGTAAATGCCATCGATCGAGCACATAGCGAATTGGTCTGGTAGATACCCAGATTTAAATTCAGAATAGCAAAAAGGGAGGGCCGCCTTTCATGGCAACCCTCCCTTGCTTTAGCCAGCTGATGCTAGTGCCAGCAAACCTTGCACATGCTGCGATTGCCGGCGTCATACCACGTGCCGTGAAGTATCGTGGTCGACTTGCTTAGCGTAGGACAACCGGTAGTTCTGTGATAGCTACCACCGCCTGGCGTCCAATAGACGTACTGCCATTGACCATCAGCGCCCACATAGTATCCACCAACCCACTGGTTTGTGGCCATTGCACCGGAGCTGGTTACGTAATAGTCGCCAACCCAGCGATTGGTTGCCATCGCGCCGGAGCCATCAAAGTAATAATAAGTACCGCCGATGCTTTTCCAGCCCGTAGCCATCGCACCTGAAGCATCGAACCAATACCAGGTGCTACCGAGTTGCAGCCAACCAGTCTGCATGGCGCCGGAGCCCGCAAGGTAATACCACGCGCCGCCAGATTGCTGCCAGCCGGTTAGCATAGCGCCGGAACCTGCGAACAGGTAGTACGTACCACCAATCTTCACCCAGCCAGTAGCCATCGCACCGGAATCCGCAAACCAGTACCACGTGCCACCGATAACCTGCCAGCCGGTTGCCATGGCGCCCGAACCTGCGAGGTAATACCACGCGCCGCCAGATTGCTGCCAGCCGGTCTGCATAGCACCGGAACCTGCGAACAAGTAGTACGTGCCATCAACGATATGCCATCCGGTCGCCATTTCACCGTCATCGTCGAACCAATACCATGTGCCGCCGATAACTTGCCAGCCGGCCTGCATGGCGCCAGAGCCGTTGCAGTAATACCACTTTCCACCGTCTGACACCCATCCGGTTTTCATGTATCCAGACGCATCGAAATAATAGAAAAAGCCGTCGATTTCCTTCCAGCAGGAAGAAGGATAGGTATCGTCGCCGTTGTTGTACCACCAGCCACGCGAATCGCTTATCCATTTCGCCGGGTTCTTCTCGATTGCAAAGGTTTTATCTTGGGTGCCGGAGAAATTGCCTTTGCCCGCAATGGAGACCTTCGCCGTCCCAACCTTCACATTATCGGAAAGCGTTAACACATAATCCGTCCCGCGCTTCAGCTCTTTCCCGTTGAACGTGCATTTCACATTTGGGGAAATCGCCTTACCGGTATAGGCGTACGCTTCATCGATACCGGAAACCTCCACCTCGGAGATGGAAGCGGGCTCTATGCGCCAATCAACGGTAAGATCATCAGAGGTGCCGGTAGAAGCCCAGACGCAATGCTCCTTATCCTTCAGGGACAGCTTTGCCGCATAAGAGCCAGCATTCGTAGCAGAGCCGTTTTCGACCGTATAGAAATCGGAATCTTTGATTCCTGCCTGCTTAGCACCCGTGTACGCCAGCCCTTGCGGAGCTGACGGAGCCTCAACGGATTGCATCTCATCCGGCTTCGGCTCGATAACGTGAATCGTCATGGAGCCAAGCTCTTTCACTTCCCAATTGTTAACATCCTGCACATAGGAGCCATAGCGCGAGGAGGTGGGATAGCACAGCGTTAGCGTCGTATCCCCAACGCCTCGTGCAAGCATCTGCAAAACATCTTGATTGTTCAAACCTTCGGTGCCGTCGGCACTCTTGAAAACGGCTACGCCGGTATTGCCCGTCTTGAAAACCAAGGGCTGCAGCGCACTGCGTTCCGATTCGGTAAGCTTGTCAAAACCGGCAATGTACTTCGACATATCGATTTGCTTACCCTGCTCAACGGTCAGCTCATCCTGCGTCAAGCTCAGCTTTGCGCCAATATCATCTCGATCGACAACGGTGACCTTGCACGTGCCTTGATTGCCCCAAATATCACTGATAGTGATATTTGCAACACCTGCGCTTCTTTCGCTAAGATACCCATCTTTGACGATTGCCACTTCGGGATTATCGCTAGTAGCGGTAACATACGGAACACAGTCCGGGGAGCCAGACGAGGTGACTCCGTAGTCAAACTGAACATGCTGTCGCTTTAGAGCCTCAATGGCTCCATTTGCTTCGTATGAAGAGAGGTAAGTTCCTGACGAGTTCGGTCGAGCGACTATGCTCGCCCCCTTCGTAATGTTCTTCTCCATGTAAATCGTCGCTTCAGGCTGAACAACCAATGTTGGATTCACCTGCTCGCCAACGTGAACGGCGATTTTCTTCTCAACGCCCGTCGGATTACCGTCCTTATAAGCAGTCAGCGTTAACACGGCATCGCCAGGGTCGCCCACGCGAACTTCAAGATTAGCATTGGCGCTAAACTGGTTGCGGCTAAGATAGGCGGAAACAACAGATTCGTCCGAAGATGAAACACGCACATCTTGCCCAAGCGTGAACGTATGAGCCGAATCAGCACCGCGCACCAACACATATGCTTGCGTTCCAAGCTGTTCCACGTGATCGACGCCGCCGGCCTTGCAAATAGCGCAATCCGTAACCGCGTTGAAGGACAAGGAATCAGCGCTCTCGATGGATGCAATGGGATTTTCTTCGGCGGAAACGACCACATCGACAACCTGATCGTCTTCGTAGGTTCCATATTGACCCTGGAACGAGTAATGAACCGTTATCGTCGCAGTACCGGAAGCCACGGCGTCCAAAACTAATCGCCCGCCGATGCCGGACTCGCTACCATTTTCATCCATTTTGCATGAAGCCACCGAGGAATCGCTTGATTCAACCGAGTAGTTAGACAAAGCGTTCCTTGCCACGCGATCCTCGGAAAGCCAGCCGCGCTTATCCATAGTAGGAAGATAGGTGTCAGCGGTGTCAAAAGCAACAGAGGCACCTGGCATCAGGTAGCCATTAGCGCATTCATCATCGATAACATGAATTCCCCAGTTCGGCTCCGCGCTCATATTGGAGAACTGCCCGTCAACTTTCGCCCCATCGCCGAAACGCTCAACAATCGGTGTTGTATCAGCGATTCGATTACCCTGGCAGCTGAAGCTGGTTACTGATTGGGGAATCTTGCTCAGATCGACAAAATCCAAGCCGCAAGAATACAAGTTGAGACTCTCCAACTTGCTGCATGGAAGGAAATCATATGATTGCAAGTCCAGAGAATTGAATGAGCAACGCTCTAAATTCGGAAACGATGATCCATCAAAATTCAAAGCTCCTGAGCAAAACGCCAAAGATAAATTAGTCAACGTGTTGCAGCATTTCGCAAGAACACTCTCATAGTCCAACTTGGGACATTTAACTAACCCTAAGCCATGAATGCTATCAGTCGGGATGTCCAGCAAACAAAGATTGGCGCATTCGCTGACGATCAACTGCGCCAAATGATCAGTATTACGAAGCTCAATCGACTCAAGCGAAGGCATACCTCGAACATATAGTGAGTCCAGATTCGAGGCGTCTTCGAGGATCAGGTGCTTCACACCCACAAGCGCATTGCCATCGCGTTCGTCGCCGGTTATATCAAGGTGTTTCGGAGTAACGTTTCCGGAATTGCCCTGGCTCGTCTCCATATCGAATGTTTTAGGAACTACCAGAGTATCGCCCGACAAATCGGCATCGCTAATATCGACAGAGTAAAGCTCCTGGATAGGGTTTCCGTTTTCGTCATACAGAGGATACCCGTTCTCATCAAACGAATAATGGGTCGACGTCCATCCATATAAACCGGAAACACTCGCAAAAGAAGACGCAGCAGCGTCCGTTGATCCACCTTCTCCCTCGGCAGCAACCGCCACGCCGCCCCAGGGCATAAGTCCGATGGCAAGCACGGCCGACAACCCAAGTCTAACGGCACGCGACGGCGGCCTCGATTGAAATCTCTTTCCCATTACTACCCCTTTCCTACGAGAAACCTACCAACCGTATTATCCCCCCTCACAAGCTCTTCATAAAACATGTATTGCTCGAATTAAGCGCCTAATTAAGCATTGTTTGAACAAGAAAAGTTGGCCCTCTCCCATATCCAAACACATGTATTAGACAAGGTCCAAAAGATTTGTAAACTACTCCGCTGTTCAATCTTTAACGTACTTATGATGATTCTGAACAATACCTTACATTGTTCAGGTTTCTTGTTATGATTCGGTTATCCGAACAACGAAAGGCACCTCAACAATGCTGTCTCAGAACCAATTCAAAGTAATCAACGCTCTCAACAAGCAAAGCGAGATCACCCAAAGAGAGCTTTCTGGCGAAACCGGGCTTAGCCTTGCCACGGTCAACGCTACCTGCAAAGAGTGCGAAACTGCCGGCTTAGCCGAAAACGGCCGACTCACTATTGCAGGCATAGCCGCATTGAAGCCCTATGCTGTCGACAATGCGGTTATCCTTGCAGCCGGCCTCTCGTCACGTTTCGCCCCTATTTCTTACGAACGCCCTAAGGGACTGCTTAAGGTGCGCGGCGAAATCCTCATTGAACGCCAAATCGAACAGCTTCAGGCCGTGGGAATCCGCGACATCGTTATCGTGGTCGGCTACAAAAAGGAATCGTTCTTCTATCTCGAGGACAAATATGGGGTGAAGATCGTTGTAAATCGCGAGTATGCATCTCGTAACAACAACTCCTCGCTCATGCTGGTTCGCGAGATCCTCGACAACACCTACATCTGCTCTTCGGATAACTATTTTGAGGAAAACCCCTTCGAAAGCCACGTGTGGAAAGCCTACTATTCTGCAGAGTACGCTGAAGGGTTCACAAAAGAATGGTGCATCAAAACCGGATCGCATGATCGAATCACTAAGGTAACTGTCGGCGGAACCGATGCGTGGTACATGATCGGTCACGTGTTCTTCGACCGCGTGTTCTCCGCACATTTCCGCGAAATCCTTGAGGCCGAGTATGATTTGCCCCAAACCCACGACAAGCTCTGGGAAGACTTGTACGTTGAGCATATCAAAGAGTTCGATATGCAAATCAGGCGATATGACCAGCCGATCATCCACGAGTTCGACTCGCTCGATGAGCTGCGAGATTTCGACCCCCTCTTCCTTGAGAACCTTGATTCCGAAATCTTCGACAACATCGTTGCGGTTCTCGGCTGTGATAAGTCGGAAATTCACAACGTCTACCCGCTCAAGCAGGGACTCACGAACCTCAGCTGCCATTTCTCCACCAATGATGGCGAATGGGTATATCGTCATCCCGGCGTAGGAACAGAGCTGCTCATCGACCGCGCAGCGGAGAAAACCGCCCTCGAAACCGCGCGAACGCTCGGGCTGGACAACACCTTCGTTTTCGAAAATCCTCGACGCGGTTGGAAGATCTCAAAGTTCATTCCCGACTGCAAAAACCTCGACCCGAAAAACGATGCCCAGCTGCAGAAAGCGATGACCATGGCGCGTCAGCTACACGAGTCTGACGCTACTGTCGAACGCCGCTTCAGCTTCTACGACGAAGGTAAAGGCTACGAGCGATCGCTCTTGGCAAGAGGCCCCATCGATGTTACGGATTGGGCAGACATGGAAGCGCAGGCAACGGAGCTCGATAAGCTGCTTGAAGCGGAAAGCAGCGAACCGGTGTTGTGCCACAACGACTTCTTCAGCCTGAATTTCCTTGTTGAGGAAAATGGCAACGTCAGCCTGATTGACTGGGAATATGCCGGTATGAGCGACTACGCAAATGATTTCGGCACGTTTTGCGTATGCGATCAGCTTGACGAGGAAGAAATGCACCGTGCGCTCACGCACTACTTCGGGCGCACGCCTACGGATGCCGAATGGCGACACAACCTTGCCCAAGTCGGAATGGCAGGCTGGTGTTGGTACGCGTGGTCGCTTCTTAAGGAATCAGAAGGCGAAAACGTCGGCGAGTGGGCCTATATCTACTACCGTTACGGCAAGACGTATTTGAAGAAGGCGCTGAACCTGTACAAGCAGCAATAGTTTTCGAAACGCACCACGAAATCAAGGGAGGAATTCGATGGAGGCAAAAGTCGAAGCGCTACGCAACCAGCGGCGAAAAAAGTTCATGACGAGGGGCATCACTTTCGCCGTGGCATCAGGCATCTGCTACGGCTTATACACGGGCTTTCTCACCTTGGCGGAAACCCAAGGAGTATGGGGCGACTGGTTCGCGGGCACCGAACGGGGCAACGGCAATGCGGCGCTGAACGCATTCACCATCACGTTCACGCTTGCCGCCTTGGCAGCAGGCCTTAACGACCTGTTCAGCGGGATATGGTCGATCGCGGTTTGCGCGAAGAACCGACAGCTTGGCGACTTCTGGAAAACCCTTAAAACCAAGCCGGGCCGCGTGATGATGCTCTGCGCGATAATCGGCGGCCCCTTCGCGACAATCTGCTATGTAATCGGCCTCAACTCGGCGACGGCTTCGGGAAACCCTGGAGTAATCGTTCCCATAGCGGCTTTGAACTGCGCCATCGGCGCGATCCTCGGACGCATCCTCTTTAAGCAAAAGCTGAGTGCGCATAAGGTTGTCGGCATTCTGGTCTGCCTGGCATCTGCAGGCATGATCGGAGGAGCAAGCTTCGCCTCCATGGGACCCGACGCACTGCTCGGTTGTCTGTTCGCCTTCCTGGCGGCATTCGGATGGGGATTCGAAGGCTGCGTCGCCGGCTTCGGCACCATTTTGATCGACTATCGAATCGGCATCGCCATTCGCCAAACCACCGCAGGACTCCTAGAACTGCTAGTCGCCTTCCCTATTCTTGCCACCATCGGTGGAGGCCTTGGCAGTGTTCCGGAACTGCTCGGAGCGGCAATCTCTACTCCGGCATTGCTTATCTTCGCTATCTCCGGCCTATTCGCTATGCCGGCTTACTCCTTCTGGTATAAGGGCAACTCGATGTGCGGCACGGCTCTGGGCATGGCATGCAATGGCATGTACGCATTCTGGGGTCCGCTGTTCATCTGGTTGATTCTTGGAGTACTGAACATCGGCGGCATGAGCGCCGATTACCCGCCACTCTCGATGACGCAATGGTTCGGGGCAATCATCATGGTCGCAGGTATCTTCTGCATCGCAGTGAACCCGATCGATATGATTCGCAAAAAGCAGGAGGATTAGAAGATGAGTAACGAACTGCCTCTGTATTACGCAATCATGAAACACTTCGCAAACGGCAAGCCCGATTGCACAGAGGGCGTAATGCACGATCTTGCCGCCAGCTATAGCACCTACAAGCTGTTCACCAGGAAAGACATCGACGAAGCGCTGGCAACTGCCAAGGAAAATGGGCTGCTAGATGAATGCGATTGGGAAATCGGCGGCAACGGCGAGCTGCGAACCTTCTATATTGCGAACGATTTCGGGAAAGATATGATTGCGCGTTATATCGGTTAAACGCGCAATCGCTGCGGTCCCAAACAAGCGGCCGCAGCGATTGCGCGCACTAAAGCGAAGAGGCATCGTCGACAACAAGCAAAACGCCCCACGAAAAGAATGAGGTTCGTCTCCCTCGTTCCAATATAAGAAACCGATCTCGTTTAGCTTACAGAGCTAAACGAGATCGGAAACGCTTCCTCGACAGACCCGAAGGAACTCGAAATCATTCGCCAAGATACAACTCTTTAGGCGCATGATTTCGACGCTGATCCTCAGGTGGCAGCTGATTCCACGTTTGTCCATACTGGGTCCGCAAGTAACCCTCGACATCAGCAGGGGCGAAAAACTCTTTACCCTCGAACCGTATAACGCCTGGAGGCAACAGCATACTCCTAGGAAACGGTTCGGTCGCCGCATACGCTGATACCATCAGCGTTTCAGAGTCTGGGTCGTCTTTGGCAATCATTGCAGCCTTATCAAACCCGCGGTTAATGTGATCCGGAGACAAGACAGCACGCACCACGTAGTGCGCTATTCGACACGCAGCTTTTTCCGCCGCCCCCAGCACACCCTTGTGCGGCACTACAATGTGCTTGGAATGATATAAGTACGAGAGGCTCTGCCACATCGTGCAGCGCTTACGCTGCCGCTTCGCCGCATTCGGCTCAGAGCAAACGGCATCATACGGAAAAATGTCCACAAAAATGCCCTGATCAAATCCAGCCTCTTCTGTTTCGTCGGTCACAAAGCGCGTGCCAACAAGCATCACCTTCGCAAACAATGCCGCCTGATGCGGATTCGACCGGGAGCAAGTTACACGAAATCGCTCCCCAAGGGCTGCAGGAGCAACCTCAAGAAAACGCTCGTAGTCATCGCGCGGCATGCCTAGGTCGATATCATCATCCCAAGGAATGAAGCCACCATGACGCCGAGCACCGAGCACAGTACCGGAGTCTAAAAAGTAAGAAATCCCATACTCGCGACACACGTGATCGATTGCTGCAAGAATCTCCAGTTCAACCATCTGCAAGCGGCGCAGGGTCATCGGTTCGTATTGCATGATGATCTAATCCACCTTTATCGTTTCAGCGAAGAGTGCATCCAGGGCAATATCGTATGGTAACGTAAGTCTGCAATACGTTCAGCAACCAGACGTTCGAAAGGCTCACAACATGAGCATAAAGCATGACTTGTGCGTCTTTACGCCAACATACAACCGCGCCTACTGCCTTTCCGACTTGTTCGAGAGCCTTTGCCGCCAAACCTCGCAAACATTTAGTTGGCTTATTGTCGATGACGGGTCAACAGATGATACTAGAAACCTTATCTCATCCCTAAAAGGCAGGAGCCCATTTCATATAACGTATATTTATCAAGAAAATGGAGGAAAGCAGAGAGCATTCAACAACGGCGTCAAACACTGCAATAGCGAATTGTTCATGTGCGTAGATTCAGACGATACCATACCAGAAGACATGGTTGAAACCGTATTAGCCCGCTGGAACGAAGTCTGCCATGACCAGATGATAGCCGGGATTATCGGGATGTGTGGTAAAGACGCAACGACGCCCCTCTGCAGTGCTTTTCCGGACAACCTGCAGCGTACCACCATGTGGGACATGTATTATAAATACCACCATAAAGGAGACACGGCGCTAGTCTATAGAACAGCCATACTAGCGAAATATCCTTTTGAGGTTGCCCCTAATGAAAAATTTATAGCTGAGACGTTTGTCTTCCATCAAATTGATCAGCAATATCAACTTGCGATTATTCCCAAAGTTCTCATCATTGCGCGTTATCGTCCAGATGGATACACGGCAAATGTAAGAAAAATTACCAGGGAAAACCCTATCGGCTACACAAAGCTAAAGCGCATGTACATCGAATATGCTGACAGCTGGGGACTTCGTTATTATGAAACAATTTTATACTTAGTAGGATGTCATTTCGCAAAGCAGCCGAAAGCTATCTCAAACGCCCCCTACCCCTGGCTTGCTGTTGCAGCCTGGATTCCGGCGCAATTGCTATGTTATACCATTTATCGCCCATAATCGAGAGGACGCCATGAAAGAAATTAGCCTCGTCGAGCGCAAGTCGCTCCAATTCGACCTCCTTGTGAAAATCGATGCGTTATGTCGCGCTCAGGGATACCGGTATTATTTGAGTTCTGGCACGCTGCTAGGCGCGGTAAGACATAAAGGATATATTCCTTGGGACGATGATATCGATATAGCCATGCCCCGCCCGGACTACGAAGCGCTCTATCAATACTTCAACGCTCATAATTCCGATAGCGAAATGCAGCTTATCTCATACCGCGATAAAACTTCCATTTACCCATTCTTCAAAATGGTAAACCCCAAAACCATCGTTGTTGAGCACTACGTTAATCCGGCATATCGCACAGGAGTATGGGTCAACATTTTCCCGCTTGACGGAATAAAGAAAGGAGACACTTCCCCATTTCGCCTAAACGAGAAAACCCAATCCCGCTACAACGTCATTACCGCCAACCCGAAATACGCTACCTCGGTATTCCGAAAAATGGTTAAGACAATTCTAGTGCCATTGTTTCACGGTCGAGATATATACAAAGTTGCTCAAACACTTGACGAAACACTTGCAGCAACGCCAATTTGCCCCCAAAACGATGTCGCTTTGGTCACATGGGGCTACGGCGAAAAGGAACGTATGCCTTATAGCATACTAGAGCCTTGCGAACTCGATTTTGAGGGCAGACGATTCTATGCTCCGCGCGATTGGGATGCTTATCTCACATCTATTTTCGGCAACTACATGACCCCTCCCCCTGCAAATCAGCGCGAGGCGCACTTCTGCACTGCCTACTGGAAAGACTAATCTCGCATGAAAGAAACCAGAGACGAAGGACTCTCCCTTAAACAGAACATGTTCTGGAATTCGTTTGGCTCATTGGCCTATTTAGGATGCCAGTGGCTAATCACGGTGCTAGTTGTTCGAATAACGGACGGTTACGACGTCGCAGGAACGCTCTCTCTCGCTATGTCGATATATAACATGTTCTCGGCCCTAGCCCTATATCGCATGTACACATATCAAGTTTCGGACGTGCACCATGAGAATACTGTAGGAGAGTACTTTAGTTTTCGTGTAGTAACATGTATGATAGCGCTGATTTGCATATCGGGCTATTCCATAATCACCTGTACACCCAATGTTATCCCATCAATCATCGCATATGCATTTTACAAATTCGCAAGTTTACTCATTGATGTCCTGCATGGGCTAGACCAGCAACACCATCGCATGGATTACATAGGCAAATCACTAACACTTCAAGGAGTGACATCGCTTGCGATTTTTTGCGTTACCCAGCTGATTGCATTAAGTCTGTTTGTCACGCTCATCTGCATGACTGCAGGAATAATCTTTATCGGCATCGTCTTCGATCTGCCACGCTCATCACGCTTCGAAAATCTAACTATCAGTATCAGCAAGAAAAAAACCTGGTATCTGCTAAAACGCTGTTTTCCTATTGTGGTCGCAGCGGTTGCATGCGGAGCGGCACCATCCATTCCTCGACAAATCTTGTCTGCCCTAGATGGCACAACGGCATTAGGCATTTATGCATCCGTCGCGGCGCCCGTTACTATTATCCAAATGGGCGCAAGCTATATCTACAATCCTCTTCTTGGCTATTTTTCTGAAGCCTACGCCGATAGAAATATGAACCAACTCGCATCACTTCTTCTTAAAGCCAGCACCGGCATAGCTGCACTTGGCGTCATTGCGGCCATGGCGCTCGGATTATTTGGCAAACCATTGCTTACGCTGATGTTCGGAGACAGCATTGCGCCATATGCCTATCTCATTATGCCGGTTATCGTTTGCTCAATGATCACCGCTTATGTCTGGTTTTTGAACGATGTCTTAGTTGCCCTTCGGCATTTTAAGGGTAGTTTCATCGGAAACGTTTGCGCTGCAGCTCTATCGATTCCGGCAGCATGCGCATTTATTCCGCAATTCGGCATGAACGGCGTCAGCTTCGCAACCATAGCAGCCTATACAATCAGTGCGCTTATCATGCTAGTTACGCTACTGAAAATGTTTCGCTCCCAATAGCGCAAAGCCATACAGGGTCCAGCCTGCATGGCTTTGTGGTCACCAATGCAGCTATTAACAGCTCCTTTCGGAATCTTCCATATGTTTCTGAGCCTCCGAAAGCGCCTCGCCCTGTGCAAGGCTGCGCACCTTTGCGCGCAGCTGAGATACTTCAACCGTAGTGTAAAACTCACGGATAACGAGAACCGCGATCACGCACACGAACACAAAATTCGCCGGGCTTTCAATGCCGAACACATTAGCAAAGAAAAACGGGATCTGACGAAACACGCCCATAAGCACCAAGCTGAGCGCGAACAGGAACCAAAACGTCGAATCGGCAATGGTGACTTCGGCCTTGCGGATTTTACGCAGAATCAACCCGAACGTCAGCAGAGCCCCAACGAGCAAGGTCGCAGAAAACAGCAGGCTCACTTCTTCCTCCTAAACCATTGCACCAGCAAAATCGAAATGCTCATACGCAGCATGTACGTGACAGACTTCGTGAAGTTCAAATAGCTTTCGCCGGCAACACGTTCGCGCATTTCCACCTGTGTCTCTTCAACCTTGTAGCCCCAACGCATCAAAAGCGAAATAGTGTCGGGCTCGGGACCGAAATCTAGCTCATTAGCAAAAAGCGGAATCATCTGCTTATCGAACAAACGCATACCCGATGTTGGATCCTGAATGCGCTTTCGTGTTGTCAGCATAATCATGGCGCTGATCAACACACTGCCGGCCATACGCGCGGAGGCAGGCTTCTTTTGCGTAGCGAAGCGGCTACCGATTACGATATTCGCGCCCTTTTCCTCTGCCACGTCAACCATCTCAGCAATGAAAGCCGCAGAATGCTGACCATCTGCATCAAATTGAATGGCGTAATCATAGCCATGCTCATAGGCATAGCGCATGCCTGTTTGGAATGCACCGGCAAGACCGAGGTTCACCGGCAAATCGATAACGTTGTAGCCATGCTCCCGACAAATGCTAAGGGTATCGTCCTTGGAACCGTCATTGACAATGACGTAATCAACCCCCGGCGCATTGTTCCGCAAATCCTCAATGGTCGATACGATGTTATCTCGCTCGTTATATGCAGGAACAACGGCGATGACGCGCCTATTTTCTAAAGCGTTATCCACTTCCCAATTGCTCTCTACTCGGCAGCATTCAAATTTCCAAGCGTTTATTGTATCGCCCCATTCGGCTCATGACCAGGAAGTCACCGTATGGGTATAATCTTAAGCATACAGACACGCAGAAGCGCAGACGCAACAAGGAGAACCATGCTTCACACCGTTTCAGCATCCAGCAGCCCTATTGCCAATACGGCGCACAAGCCTTGCATCTGCATTTTTTCTGCATTATATGAACCACATATCGGAGGCGTCGAATCCTATACAAAAGGCATTGCCGAGGCACTCGTTGCAAAGGGGCAACGCGTTATCGTCGTCACCATGAACACAAACGATGCCGCATCCGAAGAGTCTTCGAACGGCGTCGACATTATCCGATTGCCATGCAGACCATTCCTAAACGGCAGGTTTCCCCTTCCTCTCAACAATAATGAGGCCGATAGGCTGTGGAGCTTGCTCAAGCAGCAGCCAGTCGACAATGTGGTAATCAACACGAGGTTTTACTGCCTGAGTTCGCAAGGAGCGCATTTTGCGCGAGCGCGCGGCATCACACCGATACTTATCGAGCATGGTTCCGCGCATCTTACGCTTGGAAACCCGGCGCTTGATGCTCCCCTACACTTGATCGAACATGCGATGACAGCCTCAATCAAACGATATAATCCAACCTGCTTTGCGGTATCCAAAAAAGCAAGCGCATGGCTTTCCCATTTTAGGATTGCTTCACAAGGAGAAATCCCAAATGCCATTGACGCAGATGCTTTTGTCAACCAAGCAAGCAATCGAGATTTCCGGAATGAACTAGGCATTCCGGAAGATGCTTTTCTGGTCGCTTTCGCTGGTCGATTTGTTCCTGAGAAAGGGGTGCTTCAACTAGCAGAAGCCATCAAAGATCTCGAAGCCGACTGCAACATTTTTGCCGTCATGGCAGGCAACGGTCCTTTGCGATGCAAAGTCCAACAATTGGGAACAGCTCACTTGGCGACCCCGGGCACGCTAAGCAAGAACGATTTAGCCGCCCTGCTATTGCAGGCAGACGCGCTTTGCCTGCCTTCGCGATCGGAAGGCTTCTGCACGATGTTCCTAGAAGCTGCCGCCTGTGGTACCGCCATAATCGCCACGGACGTTGGAGGCATGCATGAAATAGCTCCGACAAATGAATACGGCATACTCCTTGAATCTATGAGCGCTTCGGACATAAAAGCCGCACTCGAAATAGCAGCTTCGAACAGGGCGGCAATCAAGCATATGGGAGAACAGCTTGCTGCAAGAGTTCGCAGTCAATGTACCTGGAGGGAATCCGCCAACAAGCTTATTCAAGAAGTGCAGGCATCAGCATCCGGCACTCCACGATAATGGGCCGTTACATCGGAATCCTCCGTAAACCACAAACTAGAAGGGCTTTATCTTTAAAAAGAAGAGGGTCGTTTCGCAAAGCTGTCCGGCTTTTTCGTTTACCGAACTTGCATTCACGTTCCCTCTATCCGTGCTCTTTCCGTTTAGCGTTGTACTAAGCAACCATATATGCATAACAGGCGGAACATATGCTGAAACCGTAAAGGAAAGCTATATCGCACCGTGCAGTGTGACCGATTTCGGCACGTTCGTTGTAGTCTTTGTTGTTTCTTTCATAATCGTTATGCTGGTATATGGCCTATGCCGTCACCAATTATCAAAGCCCGCAAAGGAGCAAACAAGCATTCATCCGCTTATGACAAAGCCAATTCTGCTCTACGCAGGATGCATCACCCTTCTTCACATTCCATAGCTGCTAGCCTACTGGCCAGGATTGACCTTTGGAGATTCAATCAGCTCCATAAACCAAGCACTTGGCAATACTGGATACTCAAACCATCATCCAGTTGCCTACACGATACTAATCCAAGGCTGCATATCACTTGCGCATTCATTGGGCCTCTCAACAACATCGGGCTCGGGCTGCGCGCTATACAGTCTCTTTCAAACCATAATCATGGCTCTTTCGTATTCGATTCTGATTCAATGGATTGTCCAACGATTAGGAGCACGCAAAGTATGGGGCAATGCTCTCGTTGCCGTATTCGGCATAACGCCTTATATCGCAACGTATTCTATAGCCATGTGGAAAGATCCGCTGTTCTCAGCCGCCATTGTCGTCATTACCGTGCTTCTGTTCGATCTTGTTGCGACCAAGGGGGCCATCGCCAAAACAAGCAAGGCGTGGATTCCCCTGTTTACATTTAAATCAATCGTCATCGTATTTCTGCGAAGCAATGGCATCGCAATTGAAGCGATTCTCCTCGTAAGCCTGCTCGCATGTGCAATCTTGAACAAGAAAAGGTCCGATTTCAAGATGCTTACAGTCGTATGGGCAATTCCAGCAATAGCAATTGCCGCTAGCCTTCTCATAACCGGACCCATATACAATGCGCTCGGCATCTCACCAAACGAAAAGGTGGAAGGACTTGGCGTTCCGTTGAATCAAATGGCTCGCGTCGTCGCCTATGACGGAGACACGAGCGAATCAGATAAAGAATACATGTCCTCCCTTTTGCCCCTTGAACAGTACCAGGAAGTCTATGCCCCAACGTGCACGGACCCCTTGAAGTGGAATGCGCAATTCAATCCCGAGCCCTTAACCGATGATTTTTGGCCGCATTGGCTGTCTATGCTCGTAAAAAATCCCCTCGTATATTTTGAGGCATGGGAAATGCAAACGTTTGGGTACTGGACAGTCAATCATCCTTCCGTGGTCTTCCATCAAGGCAACATTAACGGAGGCGTTCCAAGAACAGCTGAAGAATTCACCGAGTCTGGCGTTATGCAAACCGGCTGGCTAGAACTTGATGATACTTGGTATTACTTTGAGCCATCTGGCATCATGGCGCGCGACCAATGGCATGGGGATTATTACTTACTTGCCTCCGGAGCAATGGCGAAAAATGCTTGGATAGGCCCATACTACGTGGACGACAACGGAGTGTGGGCTCCAAACGCTCAACGGTAACACTCCACGTGAATACCACGCTTCAACTCTAACTACAACGAAGGAGCGTTGCCCATAATCTAGTTCGGGCGACGCTCCTTTTGGTCTTCACGTCATCCTCGATTGGTTTTCAAGGTTTTAATATTAGCTATCTTTTACTGATTGCGATAACTTATCGCTCGCACATACTCGATGCCATCAACAACCATAATGCATTAATGCGATAAGGAAATTATGGCCAAACACACAAACGCCCCATCAACTGAGCGTACGTAAAGTATCTGCATGTTCTCGGCGTTGTACGTCCCCAGCATAGGCGGCGTGGAAATCGCCAGCGCTCTACACATAGCAAACAGCAGACGCCAGGCTTTACAAGTGCAAGGCTTGGCTGTTGCCAAACGCGAACGCGACATCTGCTCCTGGCAGCAAACGGCAAAACGAACATTGGGAACGTGCGACCGGGCGAATATGAGCACAAGCCGAATAGCGGCGTAAAAACAAAATACCTACCACGCCAATCACTGCCACGCAGTGTTGCGCTATGATTTACCAAGTTTGAGAACTAACGATGCAGCAGCACGAACGCGGCATCATTGTACCGAAGGACAAACATGAGCGAATCGCTTGTTTCGGTTATCGTACCGATTTACAATGCCAGCCCTTACTTGGAGCAATGTCTGGATAGCATCGTCGGGCAGACTCACAAGGACCTGGAAATCATCCTGCTCAACGATGGCAGCACCGACAATTCGCTTGCCGCCATGCAGCGCTACGCCGCGCAAGACAAGCGCATTAAGATTATCGATAAACAAAACCAAGGCTACGGCGCCACCTGCAACCGTGGCCTGGCCGAGGCGACCGGCACCTGGATTTCCATTGTCGAGCCCGACGACTGGATTGAGTTGGGCATGTATGCCGACATGCTTGCCTTCGCCGCGAAGTACGCTGAAGAGGGCACGCCGCTTGACATCGTGAAGACGCCCTACTGGCGCATCTGGATGCCCGATACCAAGCAGCAGCGCAAGCTGAACTGCAGCTACAAAAACCGTATCCATCCCGCCAAGCAGCCGTTCGCCATCGCCGACGCAGCGCATCTGTTGTGCCACCACCCGTCCATCTGGTCGGCCATCTACCGCAAGTCGTTCCTGGACGAGCACGGCATCCGCTTCAAGGAAATCCCCGGTGCCGGATGGGCCGACAACCCCTTCCTGGTGGAAACGCTCTGCCAAACCGACCGCATCGGGTACTTCGACACCGCGTATTACTGCTACCGCGAGGAAACCCCCGAGAAGTCGAAGAGCTTTGCACACACCAACACCCTGTTGCCGCTCGAGCGTTGGAACGACATGATGGATGTGATCGAACGTCTGGGCATCACCGACGAGCGCATCTTGCGCGCGCACAACAGCCGTGGCTTCACATATCTGTCCGGCATCATCGAGGAAGTGGACCTTACGCACGACGATATGCGCGAGGCAGCCAAGCACATGTTCGAACGTATGGACGCCAACCTCGTGTTTTCCGATAACGAGGTGTCGCCCGGCATGAAGCGCCTGTACGCCGGCCTACGAGGCATCCCCTGCCCGAAGATCGACCCCTTGCCGCACATCAAGGGATTGTTCAACCAAGGGTTTTACTCTCTCAAGAATACCGGATTCAAAAACACCGCTTTTATGGTGACCTCCTATTTCGGCAAAAAAGCCCGACGCGAAGGACGCGTGTAATCGACGAGAAAGGCTATCGCATGCAGCCAGATGTCTCCATCATCGTTCCCATCTTCAACACTGAAAAATATCTCAAGCAGTGTCTCGATTCGATTCGTCGTCAAACGCACAAGAACATCGAGGTCATCTGCGTTGACGACGGATGTACAGACGGCTCTGCTTCAATCATGGACGCAGCAGCAAGCGAAGATAAGCGAATCAAGGTGATTCGCAAACAAAACGAGGGCTACGGAAAAGCCGTGAACATCGGCATCGACGCGTCGACAGGTGCCTACATCGGAATCGTCGAGCCCGACGATTATATAGATGAGCGTATGATCGAGAAGCTGTATGAAGCAGCATCTCAACACGAGCTGCCAGACATCGTGAAGGCCGCTTACTGGAGAGTCCTGGAGGCGGATTCACCAAACCAGTCAATCCTCCCGGCAAACTACTTACACTGCGTTCGCTACGTCGACCAACCGTTTCAGCTCAAGGACGATGCCGAATTCCTCTTTCATCATCCCAGCATTTGGACGGCGCTGTATCGATCCGATTTCTTAAAGCAACATCATATCCATATGCACGAAATCCCCGGCGCTGGCTGGGCAGACAACCCGTGGCTCATCGAAACACTTGCCCAGGCGAATTCTATCGTATACATCGACGAATGCGTCTATTACTATCGAGAGACTATTCCCGGCTCATCGTCTATCGTGAAGGATCCCTCGATCATTTACGATCGCTGGCTAGATATGGACGAAATCATAAAGCAGCTAAGAGTGTCTGATCCTTTGATTCTTGAAGGTCACTACAACCGCGGTTGTGCATACTTGCAAATGCTATTTGAAGGATTCGACCGAAACGATGCGTCGATCAAAAGCGCAATGCATGAAATGATCTCTCGCATCGACAAAGATATGATCAGGCAATCGAACAAGATTCCTGCAGAATACAAAGCTGCATACTATAAAGCAAAGGGTGGTCTTGACTGGCTTGCCTTCCGGCTTAAACGAAAACTTAAGATGCTCTAGCAATTCGTCAAGAAGATGCCACAGTAAACGAAGGGAAGCTTAATGCTCCCCTTCGTTTACCATTTGACTCACCTTACTCAGCCGGCAATGGCTGAGGATCGTGGGGAACCAACTTCTTGTACAAAGGCTTACAGTGCCTGATCAAGCCAACGCCGATTAACGGCCACACGACGTTACAGAGCACGATGACAATATGGGATAGCGGTTTCTCGATGCCGATACCCGCAAGAGCATCGTAGAGCAGATACCAGGGAAACACGAAATCGGATATGGCGTGGAAAATGAGCACGGCAAGGGTGATTTGACCAAAAAAGTTGAGAAATCTCGCAACCAGCTTTATATGCCGATGAATGAACTTCGATGCCAGCACAACGATATACGAAGCACAAATCGCGCCAATCATCGCAATCAAGCCTCCATTAACGCCGATTTCGACGATATTCACGCTGAAATGCATCCAAATACAGAACGCCCACAGCAAAGCAGATGCAACAACCGCCCACCAACGAGTCGGTTTCTGAAGAAAGCCCTTTTGCTTTGCAAGGTAACCCAGATACAGATACAAAGATGCAAACATACCCGGCTGTATGGAAAATGGGAGCCAGATGAATTGAGACGAAACCCAAGCCGCAAGCGCAGAAGCGACGACGACCAAGAACGGAACCTTTGTCTGAAGGGCGAACCTCAGAATGATATTGCCGAAGAACAAGGCAAGCAAGAACCACAAGGCCCCGATTTGATGAATCTCGAACGGAACAATATGCAATGTGCCAGCGCCCAAAATACCGGCTTTAAGGATATACTTCAACCGCAGTGCAAGATCAAGCAAGCTATATCCAAGAAGCGGAAAGCAAATTGATGTTGCAACCATGATTCCCGTAACGCCTATCGCATAGGGAATCAGCAGCTGCTTTGCCTTCATGAGGATAAACTCTTTCCAAGTACCCCTTTGCGAATAAAAATATCCGCTCAACAGGAAGAAGAAGGGGACATGAAAGGAATAGACGAAGCGGTTAACCGTGACAATCCCGAAATGACCCATGATGATACAGAGCATCGCTATGCCACGAGCGATGTCCATGTATCCTAGCCTCTTCTTCTTTCTCGGTTGAGCTGAAACCTCCTGCGAAGACTTCGCAATCTGCCCCTCAGCACTCATATCCATATGTCGACCACCCTACAGCTCGGGATGCTTGGCCGCAAAACCCGAGGGGTCATCCATAAGGTCGTTAACGAGAATCCAATCCGAAGGAGAAAAATAATCCGAGTCCATGAGGCCTTTCTTTTGCTGCTTCTCGTATTCAGAGGCCCATCGCTCACAAAATGCCACCCGGCAGTCCTCCGAGATTCGATTGTAGTTCCAGCGGTAGGTGTCCAGACGCATAACGTTAAGAAGCTTGCCATACGCTTCAACGCGTTCAGGCCGCTGCTCGAGAAACGCCTCACTCATTTCGTATTCGCTGCAAACCTCAAACACCTTAGCGCTTGATTTCACCGACGATTCGGCACGATTCACGCGATAATGCAGGAAGGCGTCTTTGAGGAGGGCCACCCGATTCGAAGCAACCCAGTTACGGAACACGAAGGACGTGTCCTGAAACGAGGCACCAGGGGTTTCGTTGAACCTGATCCCGGCTTCGACGATCATAGAGCGTCGATAAATCGCAGCCCAAATAATCGGCAGAACTTTGACCACGTCAAGCAACTGCTTTGGGTCGAAAACGCGGCGATACGGGAACCCAACAAACGCCTCCACAAAGAAGCTGTGTTCCCCATCATATTCGCAATAATTCGACTTGACCAAATCGCAACGATGACGAGATGCGAAACGATATAGTTTTTTGAACATATCGGGCGAAGCCACGTCGTCAGACTCGACGATACCGATGTACTCCCCCCTTGCCGCATCCAAGCCTCGGTTCATCGAGGCACCGTACCCGGAGTTCGGCTTATCGATGATCACGAACCGGTCGTCCAATTCCGCATAACGTTTCAAGATCTCGAGCGAGCCATCAGTGGAGCCATCATTGATGCAGATGAACTCAATATTCTGCAACGTCTGGGCGCGCAAGCTGTCGAGGCACTCCGGCAGATATCGTTCCACGTTGTACACCGGGGTCAAAACCGAAACGGCAACCCCCTGGCGCTGTTTCCTACCAAACATCCTATTCCTTTCAGAGCAAAGCACTATCGATTCCGGTCGACGCGTTTTGTGTGCGAAGCAAGTGTCAGGCATTTCCTCAAAGGCGCCGTAAATAGACGACCCAATCTATAACTAATGGAATGATAAAACTCGAATGTCTCCGTCTCGTGAAAGAACGCAGCGTCTTCATGCGCAGCGGCACTTTCGCCGAATCGTTCAAGCGCACCGCAAAGATCATCTTTAACGAACGATTCCGCGTCGGATGAGACCATCGAAGCTATACGATTCCGTACATCTTCCGACAATGAAGTCGAGGACGTGATCATTCCGGCAACATCATGGCCAAGAGTATTGCGAACGTTTTGAACATACGAGCATTTCCCCTCATAGGTCGAAACAAGCTCATATCCAGACAGCAGATAGTTCGCAGACGAAACCGCCCACGATTCCGCAAATCGCTCATAACCGCTCGCATTAACGATTTTGGAAGCAAATTCGCCAATGAGCTGCACGCGCTCATCCGCTAGGGCAAGAACTTCCGCTTTTGAAAGAGGACGCGCATGCATCGTGATGAAGCGATATGGCACGATGGCAATTCTTGTCGCCTCAGCAACAACATCAAACGAGCCATGCGCATGCTCAAGCGAAGAACAGCACCTTTTTAAATGCTCGGTTCGAATCAACTTGTTAGCAAAGCTAGGCGACAAAACCGATATTGCATACTCGGGGATGTCGATTGGAGAAAACACCGTCAAGCGTTTGTCGGGAGGACATTCAATTGTCGGACACTTCCCTTTATCCCTCGTCTTCAGCATCCGATTAAAATCCTCGGGCACAAGCCGCAATCGATTGCCATAGTCAAAACAAACGACAACGTCAACATCCTCGCCCTGTGCAGCGGAAAGCATACGTTCAACGAAAATCCAATCATACACGGCCCCATCAGACGCGATCAAAACATACGATCCCCGAGCTGACGCAATAGCATCGGCAAAAGACTCGAAAACTCTAGCACGTGGATCGCAAGATGCTTTTATCGCCGATTCCTCGAGAGACCCAGCATCGCGCACCATTAATAACTCGACATTCTGATAATTCTGAGAAGACAGCGAGAGAAAAGCCTCTTCTGCAGCCCGCCCTTTTCCTGCAAAGGAAATGATAGAGACAGAGGGAAGCTGATTTTTACGAAATTCAAACGAAAGGAATGCAGCAACTTTCTGCTCGAACGAATCGAGCTCACTAATCGCTGATGAAACAGCAAAATCATCACAAAGCTCGCAAAATTCCTCGCCAATCTCACGTCGATCCCAGTAGTCGAGCTTTACCGCGTCCTCATGCAGAAACATCAGGGACCAACCAAGAATTTCTTTTTTGTGAGCCTGAAGGATTCCCTTAGCTTGCCAATCGTTAAAAACATAGCGGACAACATCTAAATGCTTCTTGATTTTACAAAGCCTGTCCCCGTAATACTCGGCAATAGCCGACCCCGAACGACCGCAGCGATAGTGATACAACGAGCACGAAAGAAACGTCACTGTCTTCGCATAGGGGAAAATCGAGAACTGAAACGCATTGTCCTCGCCAAGCACCAAGTCCGATGAGAAAGAAACGTTGTTATCGACAATAAGCGAGCGCCTATACATTTTATTGCACATAAGGGGGAACGATCCCGGCTCACGGAGCAAAGCATCAATGCCGTCGCCGCGAATCGTGACATCCTGAGTGCCAAAGCATCGGTCAACCCAATCAACGTGAGGAAAAGTCACCCCACCAAAAACAATGATATCCGAGTCATCGCTTTTAGCGGCCTCGATCAATAGCTGACACGTCGTTTTCTCTATATAGTCGTCAGAGTCGACGAACAACACATACCGACCACGCGATTGGGAAATACCGAAATTGCGAGCCGACGAGACCCCACCATTCTCGCGATGGAACACTCTTACTCTTCCGTCTCTGCATGCGTACGAGTCAAGCAGTGATGGCGATTCATCAGTCGATCCATCATCCACGCAAATGACTTCGATATCTAAAAAGGATTGCCCCAAAAGCGAGTCAAGGCATTCAGGTAAATATCTACCGGTGTTATAAACCGGTACAATGATGGATATCATCGGGTTACTGCAGCAACCCGATGAATGCACTCGCGCCTCACTATCTATCGATTTCATAAAGCCTCATATTTCCTTCCGCAAGGACAACGGAAAACCCAGGGGTGTCATCTTTGATACATTCAATGCCATCCCAATCACCTCTCACGTAGTCAGGGAAAACAGAAGAAGACCATTCCGGAGCCTCCCCAAACTTCAAAACGTACCTAATACCAAGATCGGCCAAATCCTGTCGCACACCCTTATCGACCGCAACATCACAAGCATGCAACCGAATCGCCTCACTATCGGCAGATTCCCATCCTCCATCAACTCCATCATATCCAGACATGTGTCGATAATACAGGTTGAGGCCATCGATGCCATAAGCAAACAAAGATCCATCGTAAGGGTCGTTCAACAGCAACTCCCCTTCGGGAATCAAGGCTACAGCACGCTGAGAAAAATCCCGCTTTGCAGCGTCATAAGGAGCATAGCCTGCTTGATTGTTCAGCATAGCCGCATTGCCTTCAAGAGAAGCAAGAGGCCCATTGCCTAAGCCAGAACCAAGCATTCCGAGCAGGCACAAAGAAAGGACGCTAATCTGCAAAGGACGTTTCGACCATCGCCCATTGCGAACGAAACGCGAAAAAGCACCCAATACCGCTTTATAAATCGTTTTCGCTCCCAAAGCCGCAATCGGAACAGCGCAAAGCGACGCAAAGGCACCAACCCTATATGGGTCGGTATACCAAAACCCCGACAAAAAGTGCTTTAACCACACGTCCTCCGCTGAAGCAGCAACGACATAGATCGAACTAACGAGGAGGAAGGAGCATGCAAACCAACGAGTTCGAGGATCCAGCACGCCGGAAACTAAGCCTATAAGCAAAACAAGAAAGCCGACCGGGATAATGCCACCAGAAAGCATCGTCATGCCGAACACGGAAATCACAGCCTGCATCCAATCAAAGATTGGAGGCCAGTAGAAATTGATGACCCCCTGCAAAAACGGAGCATTGACTAAAGCGACCCATACAGCAGCACAAGCAAATAAACACAGGACGCCAGCTATCCATTTTGCAATGCGCGCATTAGATTCGTGGCACCCAGGCGCCACTTGCGCCGAACGATAAACAACATATGGTACAAGAAAGACCGCTGCTGAAAACGCGCTGTTCGGCTGAGTGAATACAGTGCAAGTAAGAGACAAAACAAACAACATCGCGTACCCGCAACGCACACGCAAGGGTAGCCCATCGGCAAGAACTTTGATAAATGGAACAATAAGAGTCGGAAGGAGCACCATTGATATTATATTGGGATATAGAGGCCAGTAATCGACCAATAACCAAGGGAAGGACGGCAGCGCAGCAAAAAAAGGCGCCCCGAAAACAGTACTCGTCAAATCGCCATTAAACAAAATGCGCAAAAAAACGAATGTTTCAACAGGCAAAACAAACGCGGTAAAAGAGAACAGGACGGCATTTGCCGAAACATTTACTCCACAACCAAACATATCGACAAGAAACGCAGCCAAAAGGTGGAACGCCGCCGGATAGTACCCACTACCGGGAATCGGATCGATTACCGAAGACACGGGGTCCAGATAAAGCGTAGTGTGGAATGAGCACCAAAAGCCGGAATCGGCGAAACTGCGAATTAGACCAAATTGATGCACATTGTCATACGTCTGCACCGCTGAACCCGGACCATCGAGAGGAAGCAAAAACATATATGATGCGGCAACAACCCCTAATACCACATACAATGCTAAAATCTTCGTCGCAGAAGAAAAAACTATTTCCGCACTCAAATTAAACCCGCCGCTACCCACCTTCACGCACGCAACACCAATGCACAAGGCAACCAGCACAGCTACATACACAGCCGAAGAAGAAGCAATGCCAACCTCATGGAAAGCGCATCCGAGGAAGCAGAACAAAACAATGCAAACCACTGGCGACAAGCCTAATGAAATCGTCTTGTCTAAGCCAACGCAACGCAATAGTGCATATCCCGGCACAAATAGAACAGCGACAAGCGCAGCAACGTAAACAAAAAAACTAGTCCACATTGTGAGCCTCCGTAAAATTAATTCGATGAGCGGTCCCTATCAGCGTTCCGCAATACAGAAACGCCTCCACAATTAACGCAACAAACTATTGCAGATGCTTCCGAATAGAGTTTCTTACCGCTTCACTTGCCAATTTCGTCTTTGATACATGTTCATAATGAGAATGAATATCCTCTGGCAGAGCAAGGTAATCCCCATAGGACCGGCGAAGAACTCCGGATGCGTCCGAAGGAGCCGATAGGGCAATACCCTCGAATTCGAGCTGCTCCAACGGCAGCAGCTCGTCAAGCCCGTAGATTAGGGAGCCATCGCCCTCCCAATAACAATTGTCTATCCCCCAAATCAAGCCCCTAGCGTGGTCTCGCGAGACACAAATACATTCCGAATGCAGATGCGCCTCGTAGCGCCTGAACACCTCATCAACCTTCACGGCAAGTTCGGAGCCCAGCTCCAGGTAAGGACAACTCTCTCGCCATTCTGAAAAATCCGGAGACGAATCCATTTCCTGAATCATAGCCCGCCGCACCGCCAGCATAGAAGAAAACGTTTCTGAGGCCTCATCCTGAGCGTAGTCAAGAATAAACAAATCAATGAAACAAGGATTGTTCTCATCGTTGTATCCAAAACGAATTTGGCGGCAGTGCGCATACCAATCGAAAACGACGGTGATGAGATACCGATCATCTCGAGAAACCACATCCATCAACGTCGCTATATCATCGCGGACCATGCACACATCAAGATCGTCATCCCAGGGAACAAATCCTTGATGGCGAACGGCTCCCAGCAATGTCCCAAACATCATGCAATATGGCAGCCCGGCGTATTTACACAATTTGTCAAAGTCCGAAAGCAAAGCAATACAGCCGCGCTGCAGCAATCGAAGATCGCCATCGGCCTTCGGAAGAGAACGGAAAAATCGTCTCTTCGCATCATCGGAGGTTTCCCCTTCGCGAGCAATCAGAGACCAAAGCATTAACTTCATATGAGTATCATGAGCATCTGCGGCAACGGCTAAGCGTGAATCCATATCTCCGATTGCGCTAGAGCAAGCTTGAACCGATCGAGCTGTGTTGGCGCTTTCGTGCTGCAGATCAGCACGAAAAGACTCAAGCTGCCGCGAGAGCTCACAGATATCATGGCGAAGACCGATTACCTCCGCAAACAACTCATGAAACGACCGTGATGACGGAGGCAGCAAACGACCTTTTAAGTATTCGAATAACTTCATAGACATCCCGAATTCAAAACAACAACGTCCTTGTAGTTGCGAGGGACTCCCAACCCGTCGCACGACGCCGCCACGACCAGAAAGAACACAACTCGATTAACGCAGAACGCCATCAATCAATATCAGGTTAATGATAAGTTGCGAGATTCTAGTAACTCAGCGACCACAACTAAGGTAATACGATAGCATATAAGGGTGTGTACACTTTGCATCATCAAGAGAACGCAGAGGAAACTATGCCTAACGCCTCTATCGACAAACACGAGCTTTATCGTAATTGGTTCACCATAACGTCACTCGTTTCCAAAGATTTCAAGTTAAAATATCGTCGTAGCGTACTGGGTGTACTTTGGTCCGTACTCAACCCACTACTCATGATGTGCGTTCTCGCGGCGGTCTTCACAAACGTGCTGAAATTCGGAGATGTCGATAACTTCCCTATGTACCTAATTCTCGGCAACGTTTTGTTTGCATTGATGGCGGACTCGACAAGCGGGGCCATGACTTCGATTCTTGAATCAGCGCCCCTCATCAAAAAAATTCGCATAGCTAAGATGATTTTCCCTTTGGAGAAAGTTCTGTTCCAGCTAGTAAATTTCGCTATATCGCTCATCGCCGTCGTCCTCGTCATGGCCTTTTTCCGCATAGCCCCAACCATTAATCTTCTGGCATTGCCCATCCTTCTCATATATATGCTGTTGTTCTGCGGCGGCTTAGGCATGCTGTTATCCTCACTTGCGGTGTTCTTCCGAGACGTATGTCACCTATGGGGAGTTGTGATTACAGCATGGACATACGCAACGCCTTTGTTCTACCCGGTAACGCTACTCCCTGATTGGATGCAAGCTGCCGAAGCATTCAACCCTATGTATCATTTTGTCGCATATTTCAGAGACATCGTCATGTATGCCAAGATGCCGGGGTTGATGGAAAATCTTACATGCCTGATTATTTCTCTCATAACCTTTGCAGTGGGCTTTCTCGTATTCAAATGCACTGAACGCAAATTCATTCTTTATGTATAGGTGATATCATGCCAGAAACTGTCAATACAGCTCCGCTCGGCAACGAGCAATACCAGGATTCCGCCGACGAACGACCGATTATGATCAACGTTGATCATGTATCCATGGTCTTCAATATGGCTAGCGAGCAGCTCAATAGCCTCAAAGAGTATGCTATCGCCATCGCTAAACATGAGCTCATGTTTAAAGAGTTCCGTGCGCTTGACAACGTATCTTTTACGATTCGCAAGGGTGATGTGTTCGGCATCCTAGGAACAAACGGCTCAGGAAAATCGACAATGCTCAAAATTATTGCAGGCGTCCTTGAGCCCAGTGACGGAACATGCTCAATCAACGGAAACATCGCCCCGCTCATCGAACTCGGAGCCGGGTTCGATTTCGAGCTAACCGCACGCGAGAATATCTATCTAAACGGCGCACTTCTTGGTTATTCGAAAAGATTCATCGATAAGCACTTTGATGAAATCGTTGAATTTGCTGAAGTTGAACGTTTCCTCGACATGCCGATGAAGAATTATTCATCGGGTATGGTCGCACGCATAGCCTTTGCAATTGCTACCGTCATCGTCCCCGAAATCCTCATCGTCGATGAGGTTCTATCCGTTGGCGACTTCATGTTTCAACAGAAATGTGAGCAGAGGATAAAAAGTCTAATCAAAGATCACGATGTCACCGTCCTTATCGTGTCTCACAATAACGAGCAAATCGAGCGCCTGTGCAACAAGGCGATTTGGATAGAAAAAGGCCACACTCGCATGATTGGCGATGCGCATACCGTTTGCAACACATACCGTGTGCTTGGCGGACACATAGGCAGCGCCGAATCTGAACGAGTTGTATTCGAGATGCTTAACAACACAACAACGGTCAACGATTCGCTTATCGAAACGATTGTCGGGGAAAACCGATATGGCTCCGCCGCTAAGATAACGCAGCGCTGCAATTATTTCCAGAATGGAACCGTCATTCTCGCACCAGGTGATCAACCATCACTCTGCTTCAGCGCAGCAGGACTTGCGGGCATCTTAAATGCACCGCTGTTGCTAATAAAGCCCGATTCCATCCCCGATGTCACCCTACAAGAAATTGTCCGACTTAACCCAAGTAGCATAATCGTTCTTGGAATAAACCGGCAGCATCACAACATGATCAACAATGAACTTCAGTCAGTGTGTCCACAGGCTGAAATCAGTTTTGATGAGTCGGCACCTCTTCATCAAGCCGCCGAGAGCATCTATCATATTGGAATTAATGCTAAAGGATTAGTAGCCTGGGGTAAAACCGCAATCGTCTCATGGGACGGTTGTTTCAGCGACTTAATGTCATTCATGCCGTTTATCGACAAGGAACATGCTCCTGTTTTCTTTCTTGATGAAAGTGATTCCTTGCCTAACGGTATCTACGACTTGTTAAAATCTGGTCAGTTCTCAAAAGCGCTCTTTCTCGGAAGCTCAAAGACATTCCCGAACGCCCTTCTTGACGACCTTACCGAAAATGGTTGTAGCAGTGAACGGGTTTGTGCAGATAATCCCTCGGAAGCAAACGCGTATATCAACAGCCGGTTCGTTCTTCCGACCATCAGTTCGGACAAATCTGAAGCAATGACAATTATCGTGTCATCAACATGGCATCCGTTCGATTCGTTTGCCATCGGACGCCTCGCTGCAGAACGAGACGCAATCATTTTGCTGGAAGACACGAGCGATCTCGACAGCACCGCTCATGCCATCAAATACGTACAAGAGCTAAATCGCCCTGTCGCTTCATTGACCTTCATTGGAGACAATATCAGATTTAGCAACCTCGATAAGTTGCTTCTTGCCAAAGCAGCTACTATTGCTAATGCCAAATAGCCAGTATTATGAATCGCAGGCCACCATTGAGCTGAATCCCTAATGTGCAAAAGGCCCGTTTCCCAAACGTGAAACAAGTGGGTCGAACGGTCCGATTGAATCTTGAGTTGCTATTCAAAACATGGATGACCTAAATATAGACTTCCTTGCGTTGGGCTGACTCAGAACTCCTCCTGGGTCAGCCTGTTCGGTTTAACCTGGCACCTTCTCGTGTTCCGGAGGACCACGTAGACATCGAAGACTGCCTGAAGGACTCAGCAGGTCCACTCTCGCCCTCTGAAGAATTTATCATCGATAATCCCGAAGACCTGCTCGGTCGCGCCGTTGTCGGTGCATTTACCCTTGTTCGACATTGTTTATGTCAAGCAGGCAATGAATCAAAAAAGGGGGCTGATATTGTTCCGCCCCAAAACCTATGCTGGGAGCTGGAGTGGGAAGGATAAACTGAACTTTCTTTTAAGGATCCTCAAGCGCATTGCCGTTCGTATTCCACTGGAGACATCCTTGCACTCTCCACTTCTAACCAAATCAACTCAATCAAATAGTTTTGCCCTTATTTCCGCACAAGTGCTACCCATCTTGTTAAACCACCATCACATGGCTCACGAACTGTGGGTCGTCTCGCCAAGGCTTAACTTTGCCCTGAGCCAACGTTGCCGGCAAATCGATGATGCGCTGGTTCGAGGATCCCCGGAAACGCAGCGTGATATCGTGATGCGCCTGCACAAACGGGCCATCCACCAGCACATCGATAGCCGCCAGTAAACGATCGGTCACTTCGGTATGACGCGAGCTCTCAGGATTCTGCAAATCCTCAAGCAGATCGCCCGTATAGCACCAAATCGTCTTCGCGGGATACATCTCACGAACACGCTCGACGAAATCGACCAAGGCGCGCTGATTTTCCGGCTCCATGGGCTCGCCGCCCAAAAGGCTCAAGCCGTCAACGTATTCCGGCGCTAGGCTCTCGAGAATCTCATTCTGCACATCAGGCGAAAACGGCTTCCCCGCCGTAAAATCCCACTGCTCGGGGTTGAAGCAACCCGGGCACCCATGACGGCACCCCGACACGAACAGGCTGGTACGCACGCCCTCGCCATTGGCGATGTCGAAATATTTGATCTCAGAGTAATTCATATCCCACCAGCCCCATTCGCATAGCACAGCAGCGGTATCAACAAGTTGGTTGCATCCATCATGATTCTTCGCCCCGCTACGTGCAAGCCCTACCACCCGCGTTCTCCGGCAAGCGGTTTTAGGAAAGCTGCCGGAACGAAGCGCAATCTCAGCAGGAAAAAGAGTTTGAGTAACGGCATATCAATGCCCATACTGCAACCAGGGTAAAAGCCACAATAGAGCTCCAGCGCCACTCACGCGTTCCAATGGACCCCAGGCATAGAACAGAGCGCATGAGACCGTCCAAAGCTCAGACAAAAGCGCTGCAGAGACATCGCAACCTGCCCAAAACAGCTTCTGACCGCACTCAACTAACCCTATTCCCCGATCAACTGAGGAATACCAGCGATCGCGGCAGCCACCGCTTCATCAACATCAGTCGTAGGCACGTCGGTGGCATTCACGCTAATGCAGTCAGCATGCTCAATGCCGTAGACCTTCGCCAAACCCTTCACGTTCTGCCAGCCCAAATCCTGCTCATCGGTCGCAAAACCACCACGCGTAGTAACATAATGCAGCTTGCTAGCCCGACACATGCCAACAGGGCCATGATCGGTATAGCGGTTCACAATGCCCACCACGCTGATGTGCTCGAAATACACCTTCAGCAACGCCGGGTAAGCACCCTCCCAAAACGGCGCAGCAATGACGATCTCATCCGCCTCGGCAAACTGATGAGCCAAGTCAAACATGGCGTCGTCATACCGCTCCGCATACCGCAACCCATTGCGACGCGCCAACGTCTTCGACGTCAGCGGAAGAAGCCCCAGGTCCTCAAGAACCAATTCCTCAAGAACGTATTCCCCGGTAGACAGCAAATGCTCGACCAGAGCATCAGCAATCCGCTTCGTGCGCGAGGTCTCGCGCAGCACACAACTATCGATATACAGCAACCTCTTCATCAGGCTCACCAATCTCTATTTCCTCGAACTCAACCATCTCGCCAACGGTACCACGGCTCAACCCAAACCGCAAAAACCTGTGCGGAGAAAGCCAGCAAACCAACGAATGCACCGTACTTCAGTCCATTAGAAGGCACAATCCAAAATACAAAAGCGGCTTGCCGGACACATCCGACAAGCCGCTCATACACTCCACGAAACTATTCGATGTCAAAAATGCAATTGGCCGAAGACAATTCAGCCATTGCCACCTCGGAATCATGACAACGAACATCTTGCAACACGCAAAGCACCGTACAGCCCTTTAACGTAACCGCAAAAGCCTAAACCAGATGTCCTCATGCTCAAATCAAACAACAGACATTACCACAGGTGCAAACCTCCCACCAGCCTGCAGCCAATTCGCTTTACACCGTTGCGAGCGCCTGTTCAAGGTCTGCCAGCAAGTCCTCGGTAGACTCGATGCCGCAGCTCAAACGCACCATATCCGGAGAGATACCGCAAGCCACCAGCTCCTCGTCATTCATCTGGCGATGCGTAGCATTGGCCGGATGAAGCACGCACGTGCGAGCATCAGCAACATGCGTGGCAATCTGAGCAAGCTTCAGGCTCTTCATAAACTGCTCTGCAGCAGCGCGACCGCCCTCAAAACCGAAGGACACAACGCCGCACGTCCCATGAGGCATGTACTTTTGAGCTAGCTCATAATACTCATCGCCCGCCAAACCAGGATAACGAACAAAACGGATCTTCGGATGCGCCTGCAGGAACTCAGCAGCAGCCTGACCATTCTTGCAATGCTGAGGCATGCGAACATGCAGGCTTTCCAAACCAAGATTCAGAATGAAAGCATGCTGGGGGCTTTGAATCGAACCAAAGTCACGCATAAGCTGCGAGGTGCACTTCGTGATGAATGCGCCGCCCTGCCCAAACTTCTCAGCATACACAACCCCGTGGTAGCTCTCATCAGGAGTCGTAAGCCCAGGGAACTTGTCAGCATGTGCCATCCAGTCAAACGTACCCGCATCAACGATGCAGCCGCCAACGCAAGCACCATGACCATCCATATACTTGGTAGTGGAATGCGTAACAATATTCGCACCCCATTTGATCGGGTTGCAATTCACCGGCGTCGGGAACGTGTTGTCCACAATCAGCGGCATGCCATGAGCATGCGCCGCATTAGCAAAACGCTCGATATCCAGAACAGCCAACGCAGGGTTCGCAATCGTCTCGCCAAACACACACTTGGTGTTCGGGCGGAAAGCGGCCTCAAGCTCCTCATCAGAGCAATCAGGACTCACAAACGTGCACTCAAGACCCATGCGATGCATGGTGTGAGCAAGAAGATTGTAGGTACCACCATAGATAGCGCTAGATGCAACAACATGATCGCCAGCACCAGCAATATTAAACACAGCAAAGAAGTTCGCAGCCTGACCAGAGCTGGTCAACATTGCAGCTGTGCCGCCCTCCATCTCACAAATCTTCGCAGCAACGTAGTCGTTGGTCGGATTCTGCAAGCGAGTATAGAAGTAGCCAGATTCCTCCAGGTCAAACAGCTTACCCATATGTTCCGAAGTATCATACTTCCACGTAGTGGACTGATAGATCGGAATCTGACGCGGCTCCGCATCGCCCGGACGATAACCACCCTGCACGCACGTAGTGCCCATATGCTCGGTCATACCAACTCCTCATCTCAACAAGGCAACATCGAAACATGATTACGTTGCCAAACAATTAGTATGCCTCATCAAACCCACCAAAACGATGGCCAACAATCCAAGAAAAGGAAAACTCTAACAATTGAAGAACTTAATACCTTCTACCCAAAAACCAAAACGCCCTTGATTGCCAAGTAGGTTTTACACACTTGCGCAATCAAGGGCCATTTTTATCACCACTAAGCTTCGCTATCACGTAAGGCAATGCCCACCGCGTTAGCGAACCCATTTGCCATTAGCATCCACATAGTAAGGGCCAATCCACTGATTGGTCGCCATGGCACCTGAACCAGTTAGGTAATAGTCGCCAATCCAACGATTGAGCTGCATAGCCCCCGAACCATCGGCATAATAGTACGTTCCACCAGCCTGGAACCAACCAATGGCCATGGCTCCCGAATTCGCAAACCAATACCACGAACCGCCAATCTGCCTCCAACCGATTACCATAGCGCCACTGCCATCCAACCAGTACCATACCCCGCCAACATGTTGCCAGCCAGTCAGCATTCCGCCGGAACCCGAAAGCAAGTACCAGACGCCATTGACAGCTTGCCAACCTGTCGACATGCTTCCATCGTCGCCCAACCAATACCATGAGCCGCCAATCTGCTGCCATCCTGTGCACATGACGCCCGATCCGCTAAGGCAGTACCAGGTTCCACCAACTTGCTGCCAACCTGTTAACATTGCGCCTGAAGAAGCAAACAGGTACCGAGCACTTTCGATATTCTTCCAACCAGTCGCCATGACGCCATCATTGGCAAACCAATACCAAGCACCCCCAACCTGTCGCCAACCTGTCGCCATCGCTCCCGAGGGGTCGAGATAATACCACGCATCATTTTCCGCTTTCCAGCCAACTTGCATGTAACCATAGCTATCAAAGCTATAGCGAACACCCTTGATTATGCGCCAGCAAGAAACAGGGTACGAGCCGTCACTGTTCCGGTACCACCACCCATTCCTGCTGTTCACCCAGGAACCAGGAAGAGCCAACTCGTTCCCTTCGCTCCGTACGATGTCAAAATTCATAGAAGCGATGCCAGTGTATGAGCCCATGCCCGAAACGGTCACAGTAGCTTGTCCGGGAATTACGTTATCGACATAAGAAGTAATCGAATAGTCTATCCCCTGCGCAAGCGTCTTCCCGTTTAGAGCTACGTTCACACCGGGTTCTTTAGCGAAGCCATCATATTCGAACCGAGTATTGGATAAAGACAAAGTTGCATGCCTTAAATCGTTTTCAACCTCAGGAGTCGACGGCTCAAGACGATTGATAGGCTTCGTTTCCTCTGCGCCGCACTCGTCGCATACGCGAGTCATAACACCAGTTTCGGAAACGGTAGGTTCCTTGGTCACAGACCACGCCCCCCATTCGTGGCCAGTCTTAGATGTAACTTCAGAGTAGTGGTAGCCACAACGCCTGCAGGTGTAATTGACGCTTCCATCTTCAACGCACGTAGGTGGCACGCGGTCAACAGTAAAGTCATGTCCAAGCGCTTCCGTCTTCTCCTGGGCGGCTAGCACCTCGCCGCAATTCGAGCAGCGCGACCCCTCGGTCAGGCCGGGGGCCGTGCAGGTGGCGGGCACCGCGGCGATCACCTCGGGGGCATGGCCGATGGCGGGCACCTCCTTCTGGGCGACGAGCACCTCGCCACAGCGCGAGCAATGCGACCCCTCGGTGAGCCCGGCCGTCTCGCAGGTGGCGGCGACCGCTTGGTCCGCCACGACCTCGTGGCCATTTGCGCAAGGATCCTCGGGGCGAATATCAATATCGATGCTGCCAAATACAGACGTATCGTCTTTAGCATAAGCAAACACAGTTACAGCACCCTCGGAAAGCGGCGTCAGCTCACCCTTCGAGTCAACAATTGCGCGTCCGGTTCCATTCGTGCATTCCCACACGACCTCTTTACCATCGTTATTGCCCTCAATACTTAATTGATAGTTTTGACCAACCGAAACCTCGCTTTTGTCGCAAACAATTCCCCAAGCAGCAAGCTGATCACCACTAGCCGGCTTAAAGTGAACGATTTCCTCAAAAATATAATCACGGAAATTAGCTGCTTTGTCATACAGCCTCATAGACTGAAGTCCCCATAAACCAGGAGCTGATCCTACCGGCAGCACGATTGTGCTCTCATAATACTTCCAAACCGTCGGATCGCCATCGAAGAAAGGCCATCCATGATTAGGCTCGTAAAAGTAATTCATATGGATGTTGCCTTGGGGGTCAAGCAAATTGTATGAACCGTAATCGAGACCGGACAGGTTATCCTTAATCCAGAAGCCTAACTTAACAATGGTTTCGCCATTGGGCTCATCAGAATTTGTCGGCGTTGCCGAAATCGAAATGTTATTCACATCGAGCTCGGGGCCGACCAAATCTGAGCTTTCTCCCTCAAACCAAAACGTCGTGTAACTCTTCGTTCCAGAGCCATCAGGATAGAAGTTAAAGCCCCCACCATTTTGAGCCTTGTCATGAATTTTAATATAGTTAATTGAATACTCTCCTGACGGATAGTACCCCGTAAAATCATATGTAACAGTGCATAACCCCGTTTGGGCATCCACCGTACCCCACTTATCTAATCTGTACGTATCGTGCGTGTTGTTGGCAATTTCGCAATAGCAATCAGCTTATATGAGAGCTTTTTTGTCAAGCAGGGAATAAAGGGGCGACCCTCCTTC
>ERZ1034917.401-NODE-401-length-40273-cov-15.078074_pt1 | contig 40273 bp, 30 predicted proteins | sample MGYA00520605_ERZ1034917 | MGnify/ENA primary metagenome ERZ1034917 (study PRJEB33766, sample SAMN09781784) | gut metagenome | biome: gut microbiome | host: Homo sapiens | place: Madagascar | study: EMG produced TPA metagenomics assembly of the PRJNA485056 data... | reverse complement strand
GTAAGCGCGTTGCCGCCGCCATCACCTTTACGGCCACCGAAAACCGCAGCAAAGCTCAATCAGCCTTGCCTGTCTCTCTGACACATCACCGCAAACAATCGCACCGCACCTTAGACGCTTCACGGCGCGGGGGACGCTCTCGCGTCCGCGTGGTTGCGTCTGCAATTACCATCCGCTGTCGCCGCCCCTCGCGGCGGCTCCGCGCTCTGAACCGATCACTCAAAGGCGCTTTGCTTCTTTGAGTGATCGCGCGCTCCGCCGGGCGGTACTGCTGCATTGCGGTCGGCATTCGCCGACCTTACATTTCGAAGGCTCCGAGAGCCGCGCCTGCGCGCTCCCTCCGCCTTCGACCAGCGCAGTTCGCGCGCTGGACTGCGACCGGCAAGCTGCCGGCGGCGACGGCGGCTCCGCCGCCTGTTCTTTATATTTTTTTATTTTTTAATGCGCTTTGCTACGCTCTTTTCGTACTCTTTCAAGTCCTCGATCTTCAGCTGCGCCACACCCGTCTTCATCGCCGCCTCCGCCACGCGCATCGCCACGCGCGGCACCACCCGCGGGTCAAACGGCTTCGGAATCACATACGTCGCCTTCAGCTGCGATTCCCCCTCAAACATCCCCGCCGCCGCATCCGCCGGATACGCCGCCGTCAGCTGCTCCTTCACATCCGCCGGAATCGACTCCGCCGCCAGCTCCGCCAGCGCATTCGCCGCCGCCAGCTTCATCGCCTCATTGATGTCCCTCGCGCGCACATCCAGCGCCCCGCGGAAAATGCCGGGGAACCCCAGCACGTTGTTGATCTGGTTCGGGAAGTCGCTGCGGCCCGTTCCGACCACCGCCGCCCCCGCCGCCAGCGCCACATCCGGGAAAATCTCCGGCACCGGATTCGCCATCGCGAAGATCACCGCCCCCTTGTTCATCGACTTGACCATCTCGGCCGTCACGCAGTTCGGTGCCGAGAAGCCGAGGAAGATATCCGCTCCCTTCATCGCGTCGGCCAATGTGCGCGCATCGGTTTCGGCGGCAAACTCCTGCTTTTCCGGATTCAGGTCGGTGCGCCCCTTGTAAATCACGCCCTTCGAATCGCACATGATGAAGTTGGAACGTTTCGCCCCGGCGGTGATGTAGAAGCGGCTGCACGCGATTCCCGCCGCTCCCGCGCCGTTGACCACGAATCTGCAATCTTCGATCTTCTTGCCGACCATCTTCAGCGCATTGATGATCGCGGCCAGAGAAATGATCGCCGTGCCGTGCTGGTCGTCGTGGAAAACCGGAATGTTCATCCGCTTTTTCAAAGTCTGTTCGACCTCGAAACAGGCGGGCGCGCCGATGTCTTCAAGGTTGATTCCGCCGAAGGTCGGTTCGAGTCGCTCGACGGTCTCGATCACTTTGGCCGCGTCGGTGCGCCCTTTCTCATTGAACACCTTGCCGAGGCAGACCGGAACCGCGTCGATATCCGCGAAGTGCTTGAAAAGCACCGCTTTGCCCTCCATCACCGGCAATCCGGCCTCCGGGCCGATATTGCCGAGGCCCAGTACGGCGGTGCCGTCGCTGACCACCGCGACGAGATTGCCGCGCGAGGTATAGTTCCAAACATCGGCGGGAGTCTCCTTGATCGCGAGGCAGGGCTGCGCGACGCCGGGCGTGTAGGCGAGCGAAAGGTCCTGCGCGGTGTTGCACGGCTTGGTCGCGACGACGGAAATCTTGCCGGGAGCGCCGTCATGATGGTAAGCGAGGGCGGCTTTCCTGAGTTCTTCGGGGGTCATAATCTGTGTCTCCTGATATAAAGTGTCAAACGGTAAAATCGTTACAGGACCGGGCGCACCGGAATCCCTTTCGCTTTCAAAAACTCCTTCGCCTGCGGAACCGTAAAGGTGCCGAAGTGAAAGATGCTCGCCGCCAGCACCGCGTCGGCGCGCCCCCTGTCCAGCACCTCGGCCAGATGTTCGAGGGTTCCCGCGCCGCCGGAGGCGATCACCGGCACGCCGACCGCGTCGGAAACCGCGCGGGTCAGCCCGCAGTCGTAGCCGGCGCAGGTGCCGTCGGCGTCCATGCTGGTCAGCAGGATTTCGCCCGCCCCCAGCTCCACGCCGCGCACCGCCCACTCGACCGCGTCGAGTTCCGTTTCGTTGCGCCCGCCGTGGGTGAAAACCTTCCAGCGGTTTTCGCCGGGAACCCGCCGCGCGTCGATCGCCAGCACGATGCACTGGCTGCCGAACCGCTCGGCCCCTTCCCGGATCAGGTCGGGGCGCAGGATCGCGGCGGTATTCACCGAAGTCTTGTCCGCCCCGGCCAGCAGCATCCGGCGGATGTCGTCGGCGGTGCGGATGCCGCCGCCGACCGTCAGCGGGATAAAGACCTGTTCCGCGGTCCGCCGTACCACCTCCACCATCGTTCCGCGGGCGTCGCTGCTCGCGGTGATATCGAGGAACACCAGTTCATCGGCGCCCTGCGCGTCGTAGTTCCGGGCGATTTCGACCGGATCGCCCGCATCGACCAGATCGACGAAATTGATCCCTTTGACCACGCGGCCGCCGGTCACGTCCAGACAGGGTATGATTCTTTTTGCCAGCACCGCTGATACCTCTTTATGCAGATTGCTTTCGGATATTTTCTGTAATATACCACCGGATTCATGATTTTGCACGGCAAAAACCGGGGAAAATCGCCGGGAAAAACTTGCTTTTTCCCGGTTTTCACGGTAAGTTCTATTCGACGCATACTGAATTTCAACGAGAGAGGTAATTATGGATTTCTATGATGTTGTAAACTATCGCCGCAGCATCCGCAGCTACAAAAAAGATCCGGTGCCGGACGACGCGCTCGAACGCATCGCCAAAGCCGCTTCCGCCGCCCCCTCCGCCTGCAACCGCCAGCCGGTCAAACTGGTCGCGGTCAAAAGCCCCGACAAGCTCGCCAGACTCTATCAGGCCTGCCCTATGAAGTTCATCGCCGAAGCCCCGATGGTGCTGCTGGCGCTCGGCAATCCGAAACAGGCGTGGCAACGCCCCGGCGATGACCATTCGATTGTCGAAGTGGATCTCGGCATCATGTTCGAGCACGTGATCCTCGCCGCGGAAGCCGAAGGGCTGGCGACCTGCTGGGTCTGCGCCTACACCCGCGCCAACGTTGACGCCGCGCTGGAGATTCCGGCGCCGTGGACCGTGCTGGCGCTGAGTCCGCTCGGTTACGCGAACGCCGATCCGCTCCCCTTCAACCGCAAGCCGCTCGCGGAAACCTTTGAAATCATTTAAGCCATGCCCACAGAAGAACATCTGATCCACGGAGCGGACTTCACGTTCCGCTCGCTTCCGAACGGCAAGGATTCATTGATCCTCGAAGTCGCCGGACGCCCCCGGCTGCATTGCGGCCGGGTCCGCTGTGCGGAGTTCAGCGAACTCGGCGCGCTCTCCCGGAAATTCCGCCTCCACGGTTCGATCGACAACCTGACCGCCTCTTTTGAAACGCTATCGGTGATTCCCTTCGGCTGCGAATACGAGGTCGAACGCGATCTGGAAGCGGTGGACGGCTTCGCGACCGCGACCGTCGATATCCGTGCCGTGAACCACGGCAAAGTCGGCAATCTCGCGCTGGAGGATCTCGAATTCGACGGCCCGTGGAACAAGCTGGAGTTTCTGGTCTGGGGCGAAGAACAGTTCCGTACCGTCGAACCCGCCGCTGATGAGCAGGAGTTTCACCATTCCCCCGAAACGCTGGTGATGATCCGCCTGACCGCCGACGACGGCGTCAGGGTGGAATTCGCGACCGGCAGCGACCTATGGCGGCACCGTTCCGGCTTCCGCACTCCGGGAGCCTCCGGCGAATTCGTGCTGTCGGGCAGCCGCGACAAAATCGTGTTCCGGCGGCAGATCCTGACCTATGAAGCGGAAGCGGAGATCGAAAAGCGCCCGTGGCGTTTCCAGACCGTGTTCGCGTGGAGCGTTCCGGGCCGGGAAGCCGATTCCGAAGCCGGGGTGCGGAGCATCAACCTTGCGTCCGCTTCCATCGCCGAATCCGGCCGCCGGCTCGGCAGCGACGGCAAGATTCAGCCCGAACTCTGCCTCGCCAGCGCGCCCGCCCGGAAATTCTTCCGCACGCAGGTGCGCCAGGCGTCGTCTCCGCTCCGCTTCGAGCACGCGAATTTCGGGCTTTGCATGTCCGCCGCCCATCTGGAACGGCCCAACAAAAAGGAGCTTGAACATCTCGACCTCGAAGACTGGATCGCGTTTTATGTCTGGGGCAACCGACAGTTATTGAAGAACGGCCACTGGCTGACGATGCACTGCGACTGCGGCCAATTCGCCGACTCGGTCAGCGCCGCGAACCTCGCCCGCCGCCCCCGCCCGCTGCCGGACAGCGAATAACGCGGGAGGGGGCGAGAGCCTCCGGCGGCCGGGGGCGCTTCGCCCCCCGGTCCCCCAGACCGGCAAGGTGCCGGCGCCGGGTACGGTTTCGAGTTTTTTGCGCAGCAAAAATCTCAAAACCGGGGGGATTAATATGGGTTGAATACGGTCTAGCGGCGATTTACCGCACCGGCACGTTGCCGGTCGGGTTGCAAGGGCGAAGCGCCTTGCCCGTCGGAGACAGTTGTGCGCTATGCGCCCAGCTACCGGAGCCTGATTGAAAATCAGGCCGCGTAGCGCACAAGGTCTGCTGCCCGAAAGGGCAAGCAGACCCGCCTGCCGCAAAAGCGGCATGGCTTCTCCGGGACTTTGCCTCCGGCGGCCGGGGGCGCTTCGCCCCCCGGTCCCCCAGACCGGCAAGGTGCCGGCGCCGGGTACGGTTTCGAGATTTTTGCGCAGCAAAAATCTCGAAACCGGAGGTATGAATAATGGATTGCGGGAAGTCTGTCGGCGGTATTCGCCACCGGGTGCTGCAGCGACCAGCTACCGATGCCTGATTGCAAGTAGCGCACAAGGTCTGTTGCCCGCAGGGGTAAGCAGCCTCGCCGTCCCCGTCGTCGGCGCGGCTTCCCCCGTATATGAGTACAACACACACCAAACATAAGGTATGATGGTTATGGATATTGATTCGCTTCAACAGCAGTTCGGTTCCGACACGGTGAAGTTCGTGAAGGGGCCGGGGGAATTCGTCAGCATCGAAATCGCCAACGCCAAAGCGAAGGCGAAAATCTGCACCTATGGTGCACACATCATGGAATTCACGCCCGCCGGACAGCTGCCGCTGCTGTGGATGAGCAAAAGTTCCTGGTTTGAAGCGGGCAAGCCGATCCGCGGCGGCGTGCCGCTCTGCTGGCCGTGGTTCGGAGCGGGAGCTTCGCCGGAACTGCCCGCCCACGGCTTCGCCCGCCTTTCCCAGTGGCAGGTCGCCGGAGTCGAGGCGCTCGAATGCGGAGCCACCCATGTGACGCTGACGCTCTCCGGCCGGGATGTGACCAATCAGGCGCTGGTGAAATTCCCTTTTGAACTCCAGATGGAATTCACCGTCGGCAGCCGCCTCCAACTGAAGCTCACGATGCGCAATCTGTCGGACCAGCCGCAGGTGGTCACCGACGCGCTGCACACCTATTTCTCGGTCTCCGATGCGGAGAAAATCGCGATCCGCGGCCTCGACCTGGTCGGCTATGAGGACCGCGTGGTCGGTGCGCCGGTGGTCTACGGCAACGTGCAGGCGGGCGACATCAAAATCAGCGCCGAAGTGGACCGCATCTACCTCGACACGATGTCCGCCGTCGAAATCGTCGACCCCGGCTTCAAGCGCACGATCCGGATCGAAAAGGAGGGTTCCGCCTCCACTGTGGTCTGGAATCCGTGGGTGCGCAAATCCCATGCGATGCCGGACTTCGGCGATGACGAGTTTCACGGCATGGTCTGCATCGAGGCGGTGAACGCCAGCATCGACGCGCGCACGATCGAACCCGGCGGCACCCACGTGCTCGCCCAGAAGATCACGATTCTTTAAGAGTTTCCGCCGCCGGCCGGGAGAAACGTTTCTTCCGGCCTTTTCTTCATCATGTGAACAGGGGGCCGTTTTTTTCCGTTTTTCCCGCCTGCATGGGAGGCGAAAAACGGAATCCCGTGATATAATATGGGAAACCATCAGCAATAATCGGAGGAATTATCCATCATGCCGGGAACACTCTTTTACGTCGCCGCCAAGTCGCCGGAGCCTGACGGCGGAATCTACCGCTATGAAATGCGCGAATCCGCCGCCCCGAAGCAGGTCGGCTTCAACCGGCTCGAAAACGCGAACTATTTCGCGTTTTCGCCGGACCGCAAATACTTTTTCAGCACCTGCACCATCGACGGAATCGGCGGCGTCGCCTCATTCCGGCTCAATCCGGACGGCTCCCTGACGCCGATCAATTCGATGTCGGCGGAGGGCCAAAGCACCTGCTACGTGATCGTCGCCCCGAGCGGCAACTTCCTGTACGCCGCCAATTACAGCAGCAGCTCTTTCGTCGAATTCCGGCTGAAGGAGGGACGGATCGTCGAACGCACCCAGTTGATCCGCCACGAAGGGAGCGGCCCCAACCCTGCCCGTCAGGAAGCGGCCCATCCGCACTTCACCGGCATCACCAGCGACGGCAGATACCTTGCGGTGATCGACCTCGGCATCGACGCGATCAAGTGCTATCCGCTCGACCCGGAAAAGGGGCTTGACGCCGCCCATCCCGTGACCAGCCAAATCGAACCGGCCGGTTCCGGCCCGCGCCATCTGGTCTATGACAGATCGGGCAAAATCGCCTATCTGCTCAATGAACTCGGCAACACCGTGATCTCCATGCGCTATGATGACGGCAAATTCGAGGCGATCCAGAGCTGCACCACGCTGCCGCGTTTCGTCGACTGCGCGACCAAGGCGGCGGCCATCCGCCTCTCTCCCGATGAAAACTATCTGTTCGCCTCCAACCGCGGTTACGATTCGGTCGCGGTCTACGAGCTCGACGGCAAAGGCGGCATGAAGTTCATCGACCTCGTCCTCACCGGCGGCAGCAGTCCGCGCGACATCAACATGCTCCCCGGCGGAACGATGTTCGCAGCGGCCAACGAATTCTCCGACCTGGTCACATTCTACGATTATGACGGCAAAGGCAAACTCACTCCCAACGGCTTCCAGCTCAAACTGCCCCAGCCGCTCTGCATAATGTGGCCTCAAAACTGATCGCCCCTGCAACCCGGCCGGCGATCTGCCGCCTTGCCGGTCGGGGACAGCAGCAGCTTTCTCCTCTCATCCGCAGCACATACGGGCCGCAGCTCACGATACCGGTCAGTTTCATGGCGCATCTTTTCGAGAATAGCTCTCATTTCCGACTTTTTCAACCGTGAAAAACGGCAATTCGGTGATATATTATCCGAATGATGAAAAAGGAGAAAAACAACCATGTTTGAAAAGATACAAATACGCGGCGCGACCCAGCATAACCTGAAGGGAATCGACGTGACGATTCCCCGCAATAAACTCGTGGTGATCACCGGTTTGTCCGGCTCCGGCAAAAGTTCTCTGGCGTTCGACACCCTTTACGCGGAGGGACAGCGGCGCTATGTGGAGAGCCTTTCAGCCTATGCGCGGCAGTTCCTCGACCGGATGCAGAAGCCGAAGGTCGAACACATCGAAGGGCTTTCGCCCGCGATCGCGATCGAACAGCGCACCGCCGGCGGCACGCCGCGCTCCACCGTCGCAACCGTAACCGAAATCTACGACTATCTGCGTTTGCTCTACGCCCATGTCGGCGTTCCGCACTGTCCCCACTGCGGACGCAAGCTGCAATCCCAGTCGGCGCAGGCGATCGCCGAACAGCTGCTCGCGCTGAAGCCCGGCCAGAAGATGATGATCCTCGCCCCGTTCGTCAACGGCCGCAAGGGCGAACACCGCGATGTCCTCGACTCGATCCGCTCGGAGGGATTTGTGCGCGCCCGGATCGACGGCGATATCGTGCAATTCGACGAAGAGGAGCTGCCGCGGCTGGAAAAGACCAGGCGCCACACCATCGAAGCGGTGGTGGACCGCCTGATCACCGGCAAGCTGGACCGTTCCCGCCTGACCGATTCGGTCGAAACCGCGTTGCGCCACGGCGGCGGCACCATCCATGTGCTGCTCGAAGCTCCGGCGGGGGAAAAGCCCGACTTCGAGGAGGAGAAATTCAGCGAAAACCTCGCCTGCCCGGATTGCGGCGTTTCCTACGGGGAGCTGCTGCCGCGCAATTTTTCCTTCAACTCCCCCTATGGCGCCTGCCCGGAGTGCAACGGCCTCGGCGTGCAGCAGGTGATGGACCCGCTGAAGGTGGTGCCCGACCCGTCGCTGTCGATCAAAAACGGCGCAATCCCGGGGTGGCGGCGCGGCCCGCGCCATCTGATCATCTACTACAATCTGCTGCTGCGCAAACTTTCGGAGTGGCTGGAGGAGCCGGATATGCTCACGACTCCCTTCAACAAACTGCCGGAGCGGGTGCGCAATATCGTGCTGTACGGCACCGGTGACACGCCGCTGGAATTCGATTACCGCATGCACGGCAAGAAATACCGCTGGAGCAAACCTTTCGAGGGGGTGCTTGAGAACCTGCGCCGCCGCATGACCGAAACCGAATCCGACTCCGTCCGCGAACGGCTCGGCGAATACCTGAGTCCGCGCGAATGTCCCGCCTGCCACGGCGCGCGGCTGAAACCGGTCAGCCTCGCGGTCACCGTCGGCGGACTGGGCATCGACAAATTCAACGCCCAGAGCGTCGAAGCGGCGCTGAAGTTCGTTTCGGAGCTGGAGCTGGATAAGGAGCAGGCCGCGATCGCCGGGGATGTGCTCAAGGAGATCCGCAGCCGCCTGACTTTCCTGTGCGACGTCGGGCTGAACTACCTGACGCTGGACCGGGTTTCCAGCACCCTTTCCGGCGGCGAGGCGCAGCGCATCCGGCTGGCCACCCAGCTCGGCTGCGGGCTGGTCGGCGTGCTCTACATTCTCGACGAGCCTTCGATCGGGCTGCACCAGCGCGACAACGACCGGCTGCTCGACACGCTGGAAAAGCTGCGCGACATCGGCAACACCGTGCTGGTGGTCGAACACGACCTCGACACCATCGAACGGGCCGACTATGTGCTCGACCTCGGCCCCGGCGCGGGCGTGCACGGCGGCGAACTGGTCGCCTATGGCGCGCCGAAGGAGCTGGTGAACTTTCCGCGCTCGCTGACCGCCGACTTTCTGGCGGGGCGGCGCGAAATCGCGGTTCCGGATGAGCGCCGGAAGGGCAACGGACACAAACTGGTGATCCGGGGCGCGGAGTTCCACAACCTGCGCAAGCTCACCGCCGAAATCCCGCTCGGCACCTTCACCTGCGTCACCGGCGTCTCCGGCTCCGGCAAAAGCTCACTGATCAACGGCATTCTGGTGCGGGCGCTGAATGCGCACCAGGGGATTCAGGACCTGCCGCCGGGCAAGTGCAAAGCGGTCGAGGGGCTGGAGTTCGTGGACAAGGCGATCGTGATCGACCAGAGTCCGATCGGGCGCACGCCGCGCTCGAACCCGGCGACCTACACCGATGCGTTCGGAGGCATCCGCAAGCTCTTTTCCGAACTGCCGGAGTCGAAGGTGCGCGGCTTCGGGCCGGGCCGGTTCAGCTTCAACGTGAAAGGCGGCCGCTGCGAGGAGTGCAAGGGCGACGGCATCAAGAAGATCGAAATGCAGTTCCTCTCCGACGTATATGTGGAATGTTCCGCCTGCAACGGCAGGCGGTTCAACAAGGAGACGCTCGGAGTCCACTACAAGAAAAAGAACATTGCCGACGTGCTCGACATGACCGTGAATCAGGCGGTGGAGTTCTTCAGCGCGATTCCGTCGCTGACCCGTAAATTCAAGACCCTGCAGGAGGTCGGCCTCGGCTATGTGACGCTCGGGCAGCCCGCCACCACGCTGTCTGGCGGCGAAGCGCAGCGGGTCAAGCTCGCCGCCGAACTCGCCCGGGTGCCGCGCGGCCACACCGTCTATATCCTCGACGAACCGACCACCGGACTGCACCTCGCGGACATCGACCAGTTGCTCAAGGTGCTGTTCAAGCTGCGCGACATGGGCAACACCGTGATCGTGATCGAACACAACCTCGACGTGATCAAGACCGCCGACTATCTGCTCGACCTCGGCCCGGAGGGCGGCGACCGCGGCGGCAAGCTGATCGCCAGCGGCACTCCCGAAGAGGTCGCGAAGGTCAAGGGTTCCCATACCGGGCGCTATTTGAAAAAGTACCTGAAAAAGTGATCCCGGCCGCCCCGTCGTTTTCAGCGCAGGGTCGGGCTCACAAAATCAGTTGTTGGCCGTCCAGTTATATTCGCCGTTATTTCCGTTCCATGAACGGAGCCTTTCCCGGTACTGCGCTTCGACATGACCGTCCAGCAACAAGGTGTTGATCCTTCGGGCATGGCCGAGATAGCGTTGAATTTTGCTGTTGTCCTGAGTTACATCGTAATAGGACGCATACCAGAGATCGGTACTCGCGGTAAAACGGTCGTCGAAAGTGACCACCGTTTTGCCCGGATACCGGAATTGGGAGAGCTTGCGATACGGTGTACCGCCGACTTTTCCGGCACTGAGATGGCGGTTCTGAGAATAACCAAGCGTAAGCCCGACAGGTGCTTCCGTAAACCAGAAGCGCAGGAATAACTTGCTTTCAACTCCGGCGGGACAGTGCATCATCACCGGCGCCAGCCCGCCGCTGTTCATCTCCTTCATCCAGGTTACACCGTCATTGCGTTCCGCGGCAAGAATCCAGTCGCCGTAATTGCCCTGATAAAGAGAGTGGGCCAGCCCAATCTGCCGGAGATTGTTCATGCAACTGATCGTCCGGGATTTCTCCCGCGCCTGATTCAGCACAGGCAGCAGCATTGAAGCGAGAATCGCGATGATCGCTATCACCACGAGCAGCTCAATAAGGGTGAAATAGCATTCTTTCCGGCAACAGGAATCTGTCAGTTGCCCAGATAAAATCAGTTTTTGACACATATTGCTTCCCTCCTTCGTATCAGTTGATCCGGGTTCCGATTTCACGACATTTCTTCGCGGTGATGGTCAGCGGGGTGCGATGCAGTTTTTCCGTACCGTTCTCCTGAATCCAGTTGTACAGGAAATCCACTTCACTACCGTTCAGAATTTCGACGATCTGCCCGGTAAACTTCGAATTTGCCCGGTTACAGTTGAAAACCCGATTGTTGATGACCCGCAGCCGGTAAACGCCATTGGTGTAAATGCCGTTCACATGGCTGTTCAGAACTTCATTGTCGATGACTTCAATGTCTGTAATGATGCGGCTGAGTTTCAGCGCGGTCACGCCAGATGGGACGGCGATTCCAGAGGCGAGAGTAATTTCGATCCGCCCCTCTTTCCGATATGAGTTACCGACTTCAGCGGGATGAATATTACCGGAATCGTCCACCAACTGAATCTTCCGGCCCGGAAACAACTCATCGGCCAACGCGATATCGGCAGTTAGTTTGCTACCGGCGGCAGTCACCGGATAGTTCACCGTTGTAAAATAGGTGTCACCGTCGCGATTCCATCCCTTTTCCTTACAGATATAGGAGATTACGATTCCGGCTCGTCCGGTGGTGAGTTGGCCGCTGTTGGCGATACTTGCGCCGTTGATTTTAAAATCCATACCACTCTCGATAAAGCGGTTACCAAGCACCTTGACACGCGCCGCACTGCAGACGCCATTTTCAACGCTGTTGAAGCGGTCGTTGGTAGTGATCTGGCAGCCCGAAAAAGTGGTACGTTCCACATGGTTGTTTGCGAAGATGATGTCCCTGCCACCGACACAGACCAGTCCCTGGCGGCAATTGTAGATGATATTGCCGGTCACCACCGCGCGCTCCAGCCGCAGGGCGTTGCCGTGGCCGTAATCAATCAGCGCCAACGCGTCGTCAGTCGTCTGAGTGATGTAGTTGCCGCTACAGATGATGTCCTGTGAGAATACGAAATGCAGTCCGTCACGCATGGTCCGTTCAATTTTGCAGTTGACCACCCATACGTATCGGCAACCGTTGATTGCAATTCCCATGAAAGGGGAGCCGAGAATATGGACATTCTCCACACGGACATTCCGGCTGCCGGTGATATACAGCGGATGCTGGTCGCGGGTCTGCTGTGCTTCCGGCATTTCGCGATAGGTCAGAATGCCGCCGGAAATCGTCAGGTTGTCGCAATCGCTGAACTGAAAACTACCTTTCTGCTCCCAATTCACCAAAGTTGCCCCACCAAGATCGATCTTCACGTTTTTCAGCTTGCTGAAGCGGAGCAGACCGGAAAAAGCATACGTCCCCGGTGCGAATTCCAGTGTGCCGCCGCTTCGAACCAGTTCGGCAAAAGCCGCTTGAATCGCCCGTGTGTCGTCGGTAACACCATCGCCTTTGGCACCGAATTCGCGGATGTTCAACACTCCGGCCATCAGACCACAGGACAACAGAAGAACGGCCGGAAACAAAAATAACTTCATCATTGGGAAAATCCTTTCTGTTTGGATAAATCATTCAAAGAATACGTCTGCGGGAAAACCGTTCCGGTAGTTTCCCGGCTTCTCCGGGTGCTGCGGCGTTCCACCAGCGCCGGCTCCACAATCCGCAGCAACTCCGGGCCGAACCGGCGTTCCTGATTGCGGCGCAGCAGGTCGAACGCCTGGTGCAGATGTTCCGGCAGATTCGGATTGAGGCCGGTCAGCGGCGGATTTGCGAAACGCCCCACCACAGTGTCGCCGACTGAAACCAGCGCCAGTTTTTCCGGCACCGGAAGCCCCAGCTCGGCGGCGGCGGTCAGGGCCCCGACCGCCAACTCGTCGTTCAACGCGATCAGCGCGGTCACGCCGCCTGGCTGCAAATGGCGCAATACACAGTAATAAGCGTATTCGGAAGGGTGTTCCCCCCCCGGAACATTGGCGCGGAATTCCAATTCCGGCTCCAGCGCGGCCGGACAGCGGGAACGCCAGACCGCGATCTGGATATTTTCAATCGGATGCCCCGAATTGTTGTGCAGAAGGCCGATCCTCGAATGCCCCTGCCTTTGCAGGAAATCCATCAGAATGTTGATGCCCGCATAGTCGTTGCCGATTACCGACGGGATGCCGAGATGGTCCAGCCGGTTCGCGATCACCACAAAAAGTTCCGGCGCTTTTTCCATCTCCCGGATCGCCTCCGGTCCGACCGAAGTATCGCCGAGAATCACGGTCGGCTGCCGGAACCGGACAAAGGAGCGCAACTGCATCGCCAGATCCGTTTTTCCCGCATAGCAGATCCGGCACGCAACTTTCAGCCGTTCCCCTTCCCGCATCGCAAGTCCGGCCAGTTCGCGCTGGGTATCGCCTTCGTAATTCGACAGGATCAGGTTGATCCGGTTCTCATTCTCCGTGACCGGGCGCGGCAGCACGTATGTGCCGTCTCCCACGCGCTTCTCCACGATTCCGCCCGCGATCAGGTCGCGGAACGCGCGGCGGACGGTCGCCACATTCACCGCCAGCTCCTCCGCCAGTCTGCGTTCCGACGGCATCCGGCGGTCCGGCACGAAAACGCCCGCTTCGATCGCCTCGGCGAGGTAGTCGAACACCTGCCGGTATTTCGGCGTCGCCGCCGCTGTTGTATCGTTTATTTTCATGGTCATTCCGCAACTCATCCGGTAAAGATACGATCTATTCCGATTGCTCTGCATATAATTATACAGAAATTCGCGCCGATTGTCAATGCCCCTTTCAAAACCGTCAATCTCCAATTAACATAATATACTTCATATAAGTAGATTACATCATCACAAAATCTTTCATATAAAAATAAAAATAAGCATATCAATTTTACAAGGCGAATCTCCGTTTTTCCCAAATGCTTCCCGCTTTTCCATTCTTTTTTTCAATTTTTTTCGATCCGATCTTGACAAAGCGACGGAAATCGGTCATAATATAAATATGTTGACGAAACGTTTCGGCAAATTTTCAAAAACAGGGAGCCGACCAGTATGAGCAGAGTCAAGCTGCGGGATATCGCCGATTATACCGGCACCGCCATCTCCACCGTTTCCGCCGCGCTGAACGGCACCGGGCGGGTCAGCCCAGACAAGGCGAAACAGATCCGCGAAGCCGCCGAAAAGCTCGGCTTCAAGCCCAATCTGGCCGCCCAGCTGCTCAAGAACCACGAGGTCGATATCTTCGGGCTGATCATCTCGGACCGGCTGACCCGGCTGACCGGGCACGGCGTCTACTCCGAGCTTCAGGAAAAGTTCCTGAACGAGTGCCGCGCGGGCAAAATCCGCACCCAGTTCGAGCTGGACCGCACCGGCGGCGTTCCCGCCACCTTCTCCGACGGCATCGCCAAGGGAGTGATCCACGCCGGGGTCATCTCAGAACCGCTGCGCGGCTGGCTCGAACGCAATCCGGCCTATCCCTTCGTCTCCTTTGAAGAACCGTGGAAATACTGCGTCCGCACCGATTTCGAAACCGGCGTGCGCAAGGCCGTGCAGTATCTGGCGGCCACCGGCCACCGCCGGATCGGCCTGTTCTGCGGCCCGGCCCAGTTCGATCTGAGCAAGCAGATGGAGGCGGGCTTCCGGGAGGGCTGCAAGGAGTTCGGGCGCGAGATCCGGCCGGAGCTGATCCGCCGCCATTCGCTCGCGGTCGGCCGGGACCACTTCCTCGAATGTGCGCAGCATGTGCGTGAGTTCTTTTCCGGCCCGGTGAAACCTGACGCGATCATCGCACCCGGTCAAGGCTTCTGCACCGTCGCCCTTTACGAGCTGCCGCGTCTGGGCGTCCGCGTCCCGGAGGATGTCAGCCTGATCGGAGCCTGCTCCGGCTGGGAGGCCGAACGCGTCTATCCCCAGCTGACCAGCATCGAACGCAACATCGAACAGTTGGTCGCCAATGCGATGAAGATGCTCCGGCAGCTGACGCGCGGAATTGCGCCGGAAAACCCGAATCAACTGATTCCGGCCGATCTGGTGGTTCGCGATACCGTGGTTTCACGTTTCCAATAAAGGAGAAGGACGATGAAAAGAATTTTCACTTTAATCGAGTTGCTGGTTGTGATCGCCATCATCGCGATTCTCGCCGCGATGCTGCTGCCTGCCCTGAACAAAGCCCGCGACAAGGGGCAGGCGATCTCCTGCATGACCCAGATGCGGCAACTCGGAATGGCGAACATGCAGTACGCGCAGGACAACACCGGCTTTGCCGCCTGCGCGATTCCGCCGGGGCATAAAAGCTGGTATTACAATCTGGCACCCTACGTCGGCAATACCTACCGGGTCTGGAACTGCCCGACCCAGCCGTGGAAAGAGAAGCTCAGCGTCGACCGCGACAACAGCTCGGCGGAGGCGAACTTCAAATGGTACGCCGGCATCGGCATCAACAACCAGACGTTTGTGGGCCGTTCCGTCAGCAATGAGCTTCAGATCATGAAGCTGGAACGGCTGATCCGTCCTTCGCAGGCGGTGTATGCCGGAGATGCCCGTACCGGCAAGGAGGCGGAAGCCGCCGGTGCAACCGTGAACAACAACCCCGCCGCCGCGCTGAAACACAATGTGAAGATTGCGCCTTACGAGGGCATCCATGAGAGTTCCTATTATATGCGCCACTCCGGCGGCATCAACCTGAATTTCGCCGACGGACACGCCGCGCGGGTGGAGTACCGGGAATTCAAGGCGTGGTGCACGAATGTCCCGGACCGCAACGTCTACATCCACTTCCCGGCCCCCAACACGCAACGCTGACCGCAAGGAGACACTTTGATGAAATCCATATTTTTCCTTCTTCTGCTGACCTGCGGCCTCCTGCTGGAAGCCGCCCCGTTTCCGGCGGAGAACTCCCGCTGGACCGCCGCCGACCTCGACGCGCAGCGCGCCGCCGGAGCCGGGTTGCAGCGTGAGCTCCGGCAGGCCCTGAAAACAGGCCAAAAGGAGTTCCGCGTGCCGAAAGGAGTCTACCGCTTCGCCGAAACCGATCCGAAGGCCGCCGCATTCTTCCGTTTTCTGGAGGTAAAGGATTTCACCTTTGACGGGGGCGGTTCGGAATTCTATCTGGAGAAACTTGAAACCGCAGTTTCCGTCTACAAGAGCGAAAACGTCACCATCAGAAACCTCTCGATCGATTACGACCCGCTGCCCTTCACGCAGGGGGAGGTGGTGTCGGTGGACTATCCGAACAACACCTTCGTGTTCCGGCCCGCTCCGGGTTACGGGGCATTCTGCGAGCCGATGTTCAAACTGTCGCTGCGCGGCATCCTGTTCGACCGCGCCGACCGCCGCATGAAGCTCGGCCAGACCGGCTTCGGCCTCGCGATGAAGCAGAAGCTCGACAACGGCGACTATCTGGTGCAGGTGCGCGGCTTCTACAACCGTCCGGCCAAAGTGTGCGGCTTTGAACCGGGTGACCTGATCACCATCCTCGGCCGCACCGCCCGCGCGGTCAAAACCGAGGTTTCCGCGGGATGCGCGTTCGAGAATGTGACCCTCTACAGCTCCCCGTTCGTCTGCTTCGTCGAAAACGTCGGCCAGGGAGGCCACACCTACACCAACTGCCGGATCGTGAAACGTCCCGACACCGACCGGCTGATGTCCGGCAACGCGGACGGCTTCAATTCGGCCAGCGTGCTGCGCGGGCCGAAGCTGCTGAACTGCGAAATCGACACCATCGGCGACGATTTCGTGAACTTCCACGGCGTCTACTACCGGGTGTTCGAGCAGCTCTCCCCGACGGAACTGGTCGTGCAGAGCTTCCACTTCTACGGCGACGGCCCCGCGCGACTGAGCTTCCTCGAAAGCAAGAGCTGGAAGGCGCTCGGCGTGCGTTCCGCGACCGTCGGCGCACCCTTCACCTATACGGTCCCCGAAAAAAACGGCGCGGTCGGCCGCGTCTGGGCCGCCGCCGGCAACTTCAAGCCGGGGCAGAAGGTGCAGGCGCGCCGCATCACCCTCGACAAACCGCTGGAGACGGCCGCGCCGCCGATCTTCGCCAGCCTGAGCGCGATCGCCGCCGGAGCGGAAATCCGCAACTGCACGTTCCGCAATTCCCTGGCGCGGGGCATCCGCTTCCAGAGCCGCGACGCGGTGATCGAAAACAACCTGCTCGACCGGGCGCAGAGTCCCCACCTGACCACCGCCGGGCAGCCCGGCTTCTGGGGAGAATCGATCACCTCCGCGAACCTCGTGATCCGCAACAACACCTTTATCGAGGGCGGCATGGACAGTCAGGGCAAAACCGGGGCGGCCATCGAAATCACCGCGCCCGGCGAGCTTGCCGCCGCCGAGTGCGTCGAACACATCCGGTTTGAAAACAATAAAATCCTGCGCTCCGGCGGCCCGGCCATTCTGGTGCGCACCGCCCGCGACATTCAGTTGAAAGACAACCGGATCGACGGCATCAACCGGGTCGCCGTGCCCGGCCGCGCCCCCGCTGAAACGGCGATCGTGGTGGAGGATTCCGCCGACGTGACGGAAAACGGCAACCGGATCACCCCGCAGGAGGCAGTATGAAACCGTTTTTTTCGCTCGCTCTCTCTTTGTTGGCGCTCGCCGCGGCCGCCGCTCCCGAGATGCTGCTCGAACACGACTTCGCCAAAATCAACGGCGGCAAACCGTATGACCTGCTGCTGCCCGCCGACCGGCAGCCTTTCGCCTGCCGCGTTCCGTTCGCCGCCGGACAGGAGCTGGTGATCCGCTTCCCCTACCGGGACGGCGCGGAGCTGACCGCGATCTCGGCGGAGGCTCTCTACGAATCCGCCGGAATCGTCCGGATTCAGCAGCTCGACGAACAGGGAGAATGGCGCGACCTCGCGACCGCCGATCAATTCCGGTTCCGCTTTGCGCTGCCGGTCCGCACCCGGGCGCTGCGGGTGCTCTTTTCGGAGATCACCAACCGCGACCACGACACCTTACAGTTCAACCAGTTCAAGGTGGAAGGGCGCGGCCTCGGTCCGAAGCAGGAAAACAACGGCCTGCTGGCCCTCTCCTGCGACGCCCCCGACAACGTATTCGACCTGTCACCGTGGTACCGGCCCGACCGGCTGCCGGAGATCGCCGCCGCCGTCACCAATCCCGATGCCAAACCGCGCACTTTCACGGTGCGCGGGGAGTTCCGCCACTACGCGGGCGGCGTCGCCGAAACCGCCGAACCGTTCCTCCTGCGGCTCGGCCCCGGCGAAACCGGCCATTACCGGCTGGCGATGCGGGGAAAACAACCCGGCCCCTATATCGGGGTGGTCACGGTTTCGGATGCGACCGGGCCGCGCGCCCGGCAGGCGCTGATCGTCGGATTGCGCGATCCGGAGATCGCCGCCGGAAACCGCGCGCCGGAGCCGTTCCGCTCTCCCGCCGCCCGCCGCGGCGAAACGGTCCCGGCGTGGCCCGAACTGCTGGAGCGGCGCGGCGCCCTGTGGGCGAGCGACATCTCGCACTGCATCGGCGGCAGGCGCACGCCGGACGAACACTATTTCGCCAAAGTCGCCGCCGACGGCGCGGAGCTGGCGATGGCGATCACCTCCTACCACGATTTCGAGCCGCTGCCCGGCGTGTACAACTTCAAATGGGCCGACCGGATGGTCGCGATGGCGGGCCGGAACCGGATGGGGCTGGAATTCGGCCTGTGGCACTGGGACTTCGACGGCCCGTCGCAGTTCTGGCTGAAATCCGAGCTGCGGCGCGGGCTGGACGGGGGTACTTCCAGCGGCTGGCTGGGAATCCCGAGCCTGTTTTCGGAGAAATTCACCCGTCACGCCCAGCGCGCGGCGGAAGTGCTGGTGCAGCGCTACCGCGACTGCCCCGAAATCCAGCTGTGGAGCCTCCACCCCTACGGCGTAGTCGACCACGACACCACCGACATCTACGACACCAACCCGGAGGCGCTCACCGCGTTCCACCGGATGCTGGCGCAGAAATACGGCTCCGTCACCGCACTGAACCGGGCCTACGGCAGCGCCTACGCCTCATTCGACGAGGTGCCGGTGCCGGAATCGCGCTCCGACCGGCTGCTCCGGGAGGGACGCGCCGCCCGCGCGGTCACGGTCGTCGACCGTTCCGCGCGGTGGCGGGACTGGCTCGACTTCTACCACGCCCGGACCGTCTGGTTCCGCGACCGGATCGCCCGGATCGTCCGCCGCCACGACCCGAAGCGCGCCCTCTCCGGCATCAACGCCTCCGGCGGCGTCGGCGACGCGCACGGCCAGTTGCGGAGCCTCGCCGAAACCGGCGGCTTCTACGGCGATCAGGGACTGAACATCACCCACTACTTCCGCCGCTTCCTCGCGCAGCGCCGCTACGGCCTGCCGCTGCGCCACGAGGATATCGCGCCGGTCAAGGTCGGGCGCGGCGTCACCGCCGCGACGATGACCGAACGGTGCAACTGGGATGTGTTCCAGTCGGCGATGCTGGGCTTGCGCCACTTCAATTTCGTATTCAGCTGCTGGACCGACAACGAATTCTACCGTACCGTATTCGCCAACGGCCGGATCAGGCAGCTGATCAAGGACGCCGCCCGGCTGGAAGGCGATTTCATACCGGCAGGGCTGCACCACTCTTTCCTCAGCGACGCGGCGGTCGGCAACTACCGTTACCGCTCGATCAGCGTCTACCGCTGGTGGCTGATGAATGCGCTGTACACCGCGATGCTGCAAAACGGCGAACTTTTCGAGCCATTCTCCGACGCGGCGGGAATCGGGGCGCTGACGAAGATGAAGCTGCTGATCGACGACGGCTCCCCGGTGGTCGCCCCGGCTTTCGCGGCGGAGCTGGAACGATTCGTCCGCAACGGCGGCAGGGCGGTGCTGACCGCCCGCAGCGGCGAATACCTCGAAGACGAAAACACGCCTTCTTACGCGCTGCTCCGCCGTCTCGGCTACGCCGGAACGCTGACGGAACGCGATCCGGGCAATGCCGCGCTGACTTTTGCCGACCTCCGGATGTTCACCGAAACCCGGCAGTTGACGGTCAACAATTACACGCCGCTGACGGTGCCGGAGGGCGGGCGGGCCGTCGCGGCACTGCCGGACGGGCGGCCCGGCGCGGTGCTGTGGCCGTTCGGCAGAGGCGAAGTGCTGCTGCTGGCCGGCAATCCGGGGCCGAATGACGAAATCGCGCTGAAAGAGAGCGTTTCACCCGACGGTAAAGCGCACACGAATACGATCTGGCAGCAGGCGGAGCCGAAGCTGGTCAAAGAGTTCGCCCCGCTGCTGCGCGACCTCGCCCGCTGGGGGAATGTTACGCCGGAGTACCGGCTTTCCGGTTCGTGCTACTCCGCGATGCGGAGCGGCCCGAACGAACGGCTGCTCTGCATCTTCAACCCGGGGGAACAGGCTGAACGACCGGTCCTGACGCTTCCCGCTGCCGCCCGTCCGGCCACGCTGGCCGGAATCACCCTGATCTCCGAAACCTGCCTCGGCGAATATACGGCCGAACAGCTCCGCAACGGCGTCAGGCTGCCGGAAATCCCGGCCGGGCGCTTCCTCGCCGTGCGTCTGCTGCACTGACCTACCGCGCCTGGAACTCGCGGCGCAGCAGGTCGAAAGTACCCTCCTCGATCGAGGTGCGGATGCGCCTCATCAGGTTGATGAAGTAGTGAAGATTGTGCATCGTGACCAGCCGGACGCCGAGGATCTCGCCGACGTTGAACAAATGGCGGATATACGCTTTGGTGAAGTTCCGGCAGGCGTAGCAGGTGCATTGCGGGTCGATCGGCGTGAAGTCCTTCGCATACCGCCCGGCCTTGACCGGGATGGTGTCGTTGCCGATGAAGGCGGAGCCGTGCCGGGCGAGCCGGGTCGGCATCACGCAGTCGAACATATCCACGCCGCGCGCAACGCTTTCGACGATCTGGCGCGGAGTGCCGACACCCATCAGATAGCGCGGCGCGTTTTCCGGCAGGTGCGGCGCGGCGGCGTCGACGGCGGCCATCATCTCCGGCTCGGATTCCCCGACCGAAACCCCGCCGATCGCGTAGCCGTCGAACCCGATCCCGACGATGCTTTTCGCCGCCTGTTCCCGCAGGTCTGGAAAAACCGAGCCCTGCACGATCCCGAAGCGGATCTGGCCGTCGTTCAGCGGCTGTTCGCGGGACATGCGCTCCCAGCGGGTGGTGATCGCCAGCGATTTCTCCGCCTGCTGCCGGGTGGCCGGATAGGGGGTGCATTCGTCGAACGCCATCACGATATCCGAGTCGAGGGTGCGCTGGATGCGCATCGATTCGACCGGCCCGAGGAAAAAGCGGGTGCCGTCGATGTGGGAGGCGAACCGCACCCCGTCCGGCTCCATCTTGCGCAGTCCGGTCAGGCTGAACACCTGAAAACCGCCGGAGTCGGTCAGGATCGACCGGTTCCAGTTCTCGAATCTGTGCAGTCCGCCCGCCGCGGCGATGATCTCCATGCCGGGGCGCAGAAAGAGGTGGTAGGTGTTGCCGAGGATGATCTGCGCGCCCAGCTCCTCAAGCTCGGCGGGCGACATCGCCTTTACGGTGGCGCGGGTGCCGACGGGCATGAAAACCGGGGTTTCGATCACGCCGCGGCGGGTGGTCAGGCGTCCCCGGCGCGCGGCGCTGGCGGAATCCTTTTTCAGAAGTTCAAATATTCCGGGCATGGTTTCTCCGATCCGGGCTGCATTTACAGTTCGATGAACATTGCGGCATAGGCCGCGGCGATCTCCTGCCGGGATTTGCCCAGAGCGGCGGCCAGCTTCGCGGCGAATGCGAATACCGCCCCCGGTCCCTTGCCGGTGACCACACGGCCGTCGCATTCGGCAAGCTCCCCGGTCGGGGTCATGCCGCCGAGGTACTGCTCAAAGCCCGGATACATCGTGAAGCGTCTTCCGGCCAGGAGCCCCGCCCGGGCCAGCACGATCGGGGCGGCGCAGATCGCGGAGATGACGCCCCCTTCGCGGTCGATCCGGCGAACCAGCTCCAGCACGGCTTCGGAGTGCAGCAGATTCGTCGCCCCCGGCATTCCGCCGGGCAGGAAAACACCGTCACAAGGCTCTCCGCCGCACTTTTCCAGCAAAGCGTCGGCCTTCACCGTGAAGCCGTGGGCGCCCGCCGGTTCCAAAGAGTCCAGACCGGCGACAGTCACGTCGATATTCAGCCGGCGCAGCACATCCGCGACGGCAATCGCCTCGGTTTCCTCGAAACCGCCGGCAAGAATCATCAGAACTTTCATCATTCCTCCCCCCGGAAAAATTTGCATTTCCCGGCAATACGGATTATTTTGTGAATTCATATTTTTACGTTGTATACTATATAACCATAACGCGACTCTGGCAATATGTTCGACCGGGATTTGAATCTTTTTATCGATTACCTCGTAACCGAGCGGGGACTCAGTTCCAATACCACCGCGGCTTACCGCAGTGACCTGGAGGAATTTCGCGACTGGCTGACGGAGCGCGGTTTCAAAGAGTGGAGCCAGGTCGACCGCGAAGCGATCCTCGATTATCTCGACGCCGAACGCGATCTGGGGCGGGAAACCGCCACACTGGCCCGGCGGCTGGTCGCGGTCAAAATGCTGAGCCGCTTCCTGACGGAAGAGGGCATCCTGAAAAAGGATGTGACCGCCGTGATGGATTCGCCGAAACTGTGGCGCATCCTGCCGGACTTCCTGTCGGAAGCGGAGGTGGACGCCTTTCTGAAGGCCTTCCCCGCCTCTGTGAAGGAGCCGTTCGAGATGCGCAACCGCGCCATTCTGGAGGTGCTGTACTCCTCCGGGCTGCGGGTCAGCGAGCTGGCCCGGCTGCCCCTGACCGCCGTGGATTTCGACAACGAATTGCTGCGGGTGGTCGGCAAAGGCAGCAAAACCCGGATCGTGCCGATCGGCAAAGTCGCGCTGCGCACGCTGCGGCGCTATCTGGCCGACGTGCGGCCGCTGCTGGCGGAGAAAAATCCGCGTTCCCCCTATGTGTTTCTCTCCAAAAGCGGCCGTCCGCTGAACCGGGAATGGATCTGGAATGTGGTGAAAGTCGCCGCCGCCCGCGCCGGCATCCATAAGAATATCCACCCGCACACGCTGCGCCACTCCTTCGCCAGCCACCTGCTCGCCCACGGCGCCGACCTGCGCGTCATTCAGGAAATGCTGGGCCATGCCGACATCAGCACCACCGAAATCTACACCCACATCGACTCCAACCGCCTCGCCGCAATCCATCACAAATTCCATCCGCGCGGCTGAAAAACGTCAGGCCGGTTCATGAACTCCCGGCAGAAAGGCTATTCTTCCGCCTCGACCTCGTCATCCTCAACCAATTCGGCCGGAGGATTCAGCAGCGTGACCTGCTCGCCGAGGCGGAAGGTGGTGTTGCTGATCAGGCGATGGCTCATTTCCGGCAGGATTTTGACCGGCACGTTGGAGTCGAGCGTCACGTCGAGCGAACCGTCGTCCAGCTTTTCCCACTTCACTTTCAGCCTGCCGCGGGCCATGGTCAGCGTCCCCTCCGCCCAATCCACCAGATTGAGGGCGGGATTGAAGTAGATCACGGTGTGACCGGCTTCGGCGATCCGGATACCCAGCACCTCGCGCAGCAGGAAGATATTCGGCGACACGCAGGAGCCGTCCGAAAACTTGGTCGGAGCGGGGTCCTTGCTGTCCAGAGAAATGCGCCATGCGCCGGATTCGTCGCAGAGCCGCCGCTCCCAGTAATCGCGGAAATACCGGAACGCCCAGTCCCGCTGGCCGATCGCAAACAGCATCTCCATGAACAGGAAATGGAAGTAGGGGTGCTGCGACTCCGAACTGCGGTCGAAGGGCGGATCGTAGTTGAAGAAAGAGTAGAAAAAGTGTTCAAACGATTCCAGCGAAAGCACTCCGCCGAACATCGCGCAGAAATTCGCGAAGAGATTGTGATCCGGTTCGCGCTTTTGCGAAAGCGGCCAGCGGCTGAACAGCTCCACTTCCGGATCGTAGTTGTACGCCGTCAACTGCTGCGCAATTTTCTGGGCAAGCCGGATACAGTGGTAAGCGGAATCAGGCAGCTCCACCACCCGGTATACATCGGCGGCGGAGAGCAGGAACCGGCAGAACATCGCATTCAGATAGGTCGGAATATCCCCTTCCTGAAACTCTCCGTAACTCAGGCGGCTGTGCAGCCCGAACCGGGTTTCGACGTCAACCAGCAGGCCGGTCTCCTCATCCAGCATCGCCTCGAAATACTCCCGGGTCAGGTCGAGCGCGGAAACCGACCGCTCCAACTCCACGCGGTTCGCGCTGAACCGGTAGTTGTAGAAGATCCAGATCGGCAGGAAAAACAGATGGTGAATCTGGGAAGCGTGGCGCACTCCGTAGGTCAACGCCGGAATATCGCCGTTCTCCAGCTGCGCATCGATGAACTGCCGCAACCGGGCGGTCATATAGTCGAAGTCGCCGAACACGGCTGCCATGTTGACCGCATCGATATAGGCGTCCAGCATATAGCAGTCGTGATCGGGGCGGGATTCCGACAACGGCACGAAAGCGGCCGAACGCCGCAGCGTCTGCCGCCCCACCTCCCAGAAACGGTTCAACAGCGCATCGGAGGAGCTGAAGGTGCACTCGCGCCGTTCCAGCCGGTACAGTTCCTCGAAGATGATATTGTCCACAGTGATCCGGCGCGACGCCTTGCGCACACTCACCATCACATAAAAACAATCACCGGGAATGCAGGTCAGATAGTCATTCCGTCCGGCCCGGCAGATCAGCGTGCCGGTTCCTTTCACCTGCTCTCCGCTGCTGATGAATCCGCGGCTGTTGCGCCGCATTCCCAAAGTAATATCGACGATATCGCCGGCGGAAGCATCAATGGTCAGCCGCGCAAAGCCGTAGCGCAGCGTATCAAGCCTGAACAGTACATAATCGCAGCTTCCAAGCGATTTGGCCGGCGACGGATCGCTCTCAAAGCGGCAGCTGTTCAATACGCTGGCCGGATCGGTCAGATCGCCGAGATGCGGCAGATAGCTGGTCACCTGAAGACGGGTAAAATTCAACGACGGGGTAGCCTCGGCGAGCGTGAGCTTCAAAGGGCCGACCGTGCTCCACGCCGGAGCCGTGGTGTCCACCATATCCTGATAGATACGCAGCTCGCGCCCGAATTCCGTATCCGGGAAAATAATCAGGAACCCCATGGAGTGACGGCTCGGATTCTGGATCAGCAGCAGCCGGTTCCAGCCCGGCTCCAGCAGCAGGAGATCATCCTCTCCGCACCGGCACGCCGCGTCCGCCGCCAGCCGGTTGTTGCAGAACAGCTTGAACGGGTCGTCGGTAAACAGCTTGACCGGCAGCTCCTGCGCCTCTTCACAGAAGAGATAGGTCGCGGCAGCATAGGTTTCTCCGCTCTCCCCGGCGGCACGCTTGAACAGCACCTGCGTCCAATTCGGTTCGCCGCCCACCTTGCCATGCTCCTCGACTGTGAAGGCGGGGTGCTCATCGTTGATCGAGGGCGGCGGCAGCGGATGCAGTTCCAGCCGCGCTCCGAATTCTCCGACCGGCTTCGACCAATCCGGATGCGTCCAGGTCGAATCCGGCAGAAACATCTGATTGATCCAGTTTTTCGGCATCAGCTCGGCGTTCAGGTACTGGGTCATGCCGAGTCCCGGCGAGATGCGCGGACGGTTGCCGCAGCAGCTTCCGCCGTCGTGAATGAACCAGCTGCGGTCGCTGCGGAGGATTTCCTGCCCGGAACTTTCCACCTGACACCACAGGCCCGGCACCCGGCGGTTCCGGCTCTCCGGATCACTCGTGTAATAGACCTGCACCGCGATCACGTTGATGCCGGATTCCAGGTAATAGGTAATGTCGTGCTGGTCGATATAGCTGGTTCCGCAATTCTGGTGGGCGCGCGGACCGAAGCCGGCGAAACGCCCGTTCACGAACAGCAGATAATTGCAGTTCGCACTGATCCAGAGATTGGTTTCAAGCCCGACGCTGGAGCACACGAACTCCTTGCGCATCAGAAGATAACTGTCCGGCCGGTCGGCCAGCGACTGCTTCCAGATCCATTCCCCGTAAATTTGACTCGGCAGTTTCACCATTCCCATAAAGCCACCTCCCTGCGTTGCCCGCAAAACGGATCCGGATTGCCAATTCGTAATCTTAATATAATTATGTCGCAGAAACCGGAGTTTGTCAAGCTCTCCGAATCACTTTTATCGATTAATTTTTAATAGTGATTACTGTTCAAAAATTACCACGGCCACCGCATAGCCCGTTTCGTGACTGATCGACACCAGGAAACGGCCGCCGCCCCGGGATGCGGCGAACGCGGCCGCCGCCCCGGAAAGCCGCAGTTCCGGCGCTCCATTTTCCCCGTTGACCACCTCAAGATCGGTTAGCGAACAGTGTTTGCCGATGCCGCACCCCAGCGCTTTGGCGGCGGCCTCCTTGGCGGCCCAGCGTCCGGCATAAAACGTCACATCATCCCGGCGGCGCTTTCCTTCCGCAATCTCGGCCGGCGTACAGGTGTGTTCACGGAACGCGTCGGGATACTTCTCCAGCATCCGCGCAATCCGGGCGATCTCGACGATGTCGGTTCCGAGTCCGGCAATCATGGCACAGGAGTTTCCGCCGTTTTTTCCGAAGCGCTTTCTCCGTTGCGGAGCCGTTCCAGCTCGGCAATCCGCGCGCGCAACTGCTCCAGCTCTCCCCGGCGCCGCTCCAGCTCAAGCCGGGCCTTCTCCACCTCATCCTGTTTGGCCGAGCCGGCCTTTTCGACAGCGGCTTTCAACTCTTTTTCATGCTCGGCGGCGATCCGGCGCAGCTCCTGCTGCTGCTTGCGGGCGAATTCCTCCCTGAGACGGATCGCGTCGGCCTCGGCCCGGGAGGCTGCGTCCGCTTCCAGCTTTTTCAGCTGGGTTTCAAAAACCCGGCGCTGCTCCGAAAGCTCCTGATTGAGCCTGCTGACCGACTCCTTGAAATCCGCCCGGGATTTATCCAGCAGCACCGCCAGCTCCGCCGCCTGTTTTTTCGCCTCCGCGTCACGTTGGCGCCGTTCTTCCCCGAGCCGGTCGATCTGCCCGGCCAGCTCGCCGTTTTTGCGGTTCAATTCCGCGGCGGCGACGGCGGCTTTCCGGTCGTTTTCGCGCATCTTGCCGTAGAAGCCCCACACGGCGGCGGCCAGCAGCAAAAGCAGCGCCAGGCCGCCGACCAATGCAACGACGGTCAGCGTCCACATCCGGCGGGTCAGCCGCTCGCGTTCCCGCTCCACCGCTTCAAAACGCCTGGCCAGCTCACTGAACTCCTGCGAAAACTTCGCACTCATCTCATCGAATGCCGGGCGCAGGATCGGCAGCGCCTCTCCCGGATTGAATGGGGCATTCCCGCCCGTCACCGCCGGGACCTGGCTCTCCGCCGGAGTTTCCGCGGTTGCGGCGGGCTCCGTCCCCTGCCCGACGCTTTCGCCGGAAGCGGCGACTTCGGGGCGGATGCCGTAACGGGCAGCCAGCTGCTGCTCGATTTCAAAGGAGCTCATGCCGGAATTGCGCATCCCGGAAATTTCCTTCAAGATGTTCAGCGATTTTTCCGAATAATATTTGCGCTTGCCGCGGATTTCGGCTTCGAGATAGTCGTTATAGCGGGCGAGCCAGTCGTTGATCGTGCTGCGCGGCAGGGCGAGCTCGACCGAGAGATCGCTGGCAAGATAACGTTTCGTTTCGCCGGTCATGCCTGTTTTCCTTCCTGTGCCTGTCGTTGTGCGAAAAATTCCCGGATGCGGACAAGATCGCGGTCGATCTGGAGCTTCAGCTCCTCCGGGCCGGTAAAGGTGCGCTCCTCGCGCAGATGATGCAGAAATTCCACGCCCAATTCCGAACCGTACAGGTTGCCGGTGTAGTCGAGCAGATGAATTTCCACGCGCCGCCGTGCCTGTTCCCATCCGAAAGTCGGACAAAGCCCCACATTGATTGCAGCCGGATAGAGCCTGCCGTCACGTACCGCACACCCGGCGTAAACGCCGTCGGGCGGCAGCACCCCCGCCTTGAAATCCAGATTGGCGGTCGGGCAGGAGAGCCGGCTGGTCGCCGCCCCGTATCCGTATTCGACCACGCCGGTCAGCCGGTAGGGGCGGCCGAGCATTTCGGCGGCCGTGTCGAGCCGCCCCGCCGCGATCGCCCGGCGGATGACGCTGGAGCTGACGGTTTCGCCGCCGATCTCCAGTTCGGGGCAGGCAGTGAAATCGAGTCCGCGGCTCCGGGCGTATTCACGCAGCAGCGCGGAGTCGCCGCAGCCGCCGCGGCCGAACCGCCACCGTTCTCCGACGCAGATTCCGGCCAGACGGAATTCCGGGCACTCCAGCAGCCGGCGCAGAAACTCCTCCGGCTCCAGCTGCGCGAATTCGGCGGTAAAACGAACCACCAGCACCAGTTCCGCCCCCGCCTCGCGCAGCAGCCGGATCCGCTCGGAAAGCGGCACCAGCAGCGCCGGAGCTTCAGTCGGATGCAGCACCGCGCGCGGATGCGGGTCGAAAGTCATCGCCGCCGGAACCGCTCCGTTACGCTTCGCCTGCCTGACCAGTTCGCCGATGATCCGCCGGTGGCCGAGGTGCACGCCGTCGAAGACCCCGATCCCGAGCGCCAGCCGGGGCGCGCAGGCCGTATCGAAGCCGTTTCCGGCGATGCTGAATTTCAGGATATCGTTCACCTCAAACCGTCCCGGTATTGAATTTCCGTCATATCTGTCGTATATTAAAATACACTGTCATCAACGTCACGTCAACAGGAAATGCGATGAAAACCGTACTCTATCCCGGATCGTTCGATCCGTTTACCAATGGACACCGCGATCTGGTGGCCCGCGCCGGACTGTTGTTCGACCAGGTGATCGTCGCCGTCGCGGTCAATTCCGAGAAATCCCCGATGTTCACATTGGAAGAACGCAAGGAGCTGATCGAAAAAAGCTGCGCGGACCTTCCCCACGTCAAGGTGGTCGCGTTCCGCGGACTGGTGGTCGATGCGATCGAGAAATACAACGCTCAGGCGGTGTTGCGCGGACTGCGCGCCTTTTCCGATTTTGAATACGAGCTGCAGATGGCATTGATGAACCGCAGCCTGCGGCGCGAATGCGAAACCATCTTCATGATGCCGACGCTGGAAAACTCCTACGTCGCCTCCCGGCTGGTCAAGGAGGTCGCCGCGCTGAAAGGCAACTACCGGCAGTACGTGCCGGAGGTGGTGGCCGAGGCGATCGAAGCCAAACTTGCGGAAAGGCGCGGCGGTAATGATTAAGTTTTCCGTCGCCCGGCTGGAAAAGGAACCGATCGAATTGACCGGCTCCGAACCGGCGGAGTTTCTCGAAATCGAGCCCGGCGAACTGCTCGCCGTCTCCGCACCGGTGGAATACGACCTGAATCTGAAAGCCGTCTCCGGCGGCGCACTGGTCGAAGGCCGGGTCAGCACGGAACTCTCCGGCATCTGCGGCCGCTGTCTGGAACCGGTCACCCGACACGTCAAAAACGATTCCATCTGTCTGTTTCTGGAACTCGGAGATCAGGATGAAATGGACATCTCTGAGGAGATCCGCGCCGAAATGCTGCTGGAACTCCCGATGACGCTGCTCTGCTCGGACGACTGCGCCGGCCTCTGCCCGGTCTGCGGCTGCAACCTCAACAAAACCTCCTGCAACTGCGCCGAACCGCCTTCCGGCCCGAGCTGCTGGGACGCACTCGACAATCTCCAGCTGTAACCGCACAGCCACGCCGGGATTTCTCCTTTGGCGCCCAAAGCGCCTTTGGAATCCGGCCGGGCAGCACCCGGTGGCAAGTTCCGCCGATAGACCAGATAAAACCGCACCCGGCACCGGCACCTTGCCGGTCGGAGCCGAACGTCGGCTTCGGTAACCGGGCGAAGCGCCCCGAGCCGCCGGAGGCATCCCCCCCCCTCGGAGGTCATTCCTGATTGGCGCGCATGAAGTGGTTGCTGGCCATTTTTGCGTAAAACGGGTATTTGGCCTTGACTTCGTCGGTCGCTCCCTGCGGAATGTACTGGAAACGGCGGTAAAACCAGAGATACTGGTCGGGATATTTACGGATGAACTCTTCGGACATATCCATCAGCGCCTGCAGCACTTCGACTTCGTCCTTGTATTCATGGAACGGCTTGGGGAGATAGGCGGAATGCGCGTAGACTTTGCCGTCGGCGTGGCGGACGCTGGTTCCATAGATGATCACGGCGGGAATGTCGTGGGCGTCGCAGTAACTCTTGAGATTGGCGGGAGCGGTGCTGCTGGCGACGGGAATATTGAAAAAGTTCACGAAGGTGCCGCCGTAGCGGCCTTTGGTGTTCTGGTCGATCAGGGTGCCGACGCCGCGCCCGGATTTCAGGGCTTTGATCGCGGCGCGGACAGCGCCTTCGGAAAAGATGATTTCGAGTCCCGGCACCTTTTCCCGGTTGCCCTGATTGAACAGGCGGTTGATGTAGTAGTTGCGGATGGGGCGGGCGATCGCGACCATTTTCACGCCGGCATAAAACGGAGCCATCACGCCGGAGGCTTCCCAGCTGCCGAGATGCGGATTTACGAAGATGATGCGTTCATTGCGTTCGACATGGCCTTTGAGCCGCTCGGTGACATCGGGAGGCAATACATAACAGCGCCGGATCCGTTCCGGTTTGCCGTCGAGCCAGATGAATTCGAGCATGTTGAAAGCGAGATTGCGCAGCGATTCCCGGCCGATTTCCGCCACCTTTCCGGCGGGAAGTTCCGGCATGGCGGCATGGATATTGGCCCGCACGACCTTGCGGATCATCGGTACAAGATTCATCACATTGCCGATCAGAAGCCCCAGGCCACGGACGACGGAATAAGGCAATATCCGGATCAGCCGGTAGGGAATCAAAATCCCCGCATACTCGATCCGATACCTGATATCGCGCCAAACCTTCATATCCGTTTCCTTTCATTACAAAATCGCATGAAAAGGAATTTACACCGGAAACCCCGATTTGTCCAGCGCCGCCCCTCCGGAAACCGGCGATTTCAAACAAAACAAAAAGGGCGGCAACCGCCGCCCTTTCGACATTTCCGACACATTAGTTCCAACTGGTGATATCATCCGCATTTTTTTTCTGTTTATCCTTTAACCCCGCTGCGTTAATCTCAGCTTCTGTATTATGTAATAAGTTCATACCTTTCTCATCAGTTCCATTTGGCCCTAATGAATATGCGACAGCTTTGGCTGATAAATTTCCTGTTCCACTTGGATTAGGAATCGTATCAGAAAAATCAGTATTAATCAAAATCACATATTGATTGCCCCAAGGATCAATCCACAACTGCTTCTTATTCTCCGCCACTTCTGCAGACGCACTGGAATCATATTTAGGCTTGGGATCAAGAAATTTTATTCTTCGTTTATTAATATTCAAATTAGCGGTTGTTACATTCTTAGGATCCGTCAGTAAAATAATAAAATTATCATATGTATCATATGAAGAACCAGTAGAAGAAGCACCACCAAACCGTATACCGCCAGTAATTGAAGTCACACCAGAGTCAAAAGGAGCCGCAGTTGGATCAATCATGCGATTATAGGTATTTTCAACCCCCTTAAGAGCAGCCAAAATACTTGCCATATCAGCCTTAGCTTGCGTAATACGCCCTTTTTGCTGCGCATTAATGACAACAGGTAAAAGCAACCCAGCCAATAAAACAATAATTCCGATTACAACTAACAGCTCGACTAAAGTAAAATTAGAATATCTTTTCATCACTATGCCTCAAATTACCAAAATATTTAGGACTCCAAGAACCTTTCTTATAGATATAGTAAATGGTCCAGAACTATTTTTCAAACTCCAAACATCTTTTTTTTACGAAAAATAGCAAGAAACCAAGATTGACACTTGAAAAAGCAGTAAGAATCCATTAGTTTATCAACAGAAGGTGATGTGACCAACTTTCACAAATAAGGTGATCTGATGAAGAACAAGCATTTTAACTTTACTATCATTGAGTTGTTGACTGTAATTGCAATTATTGCTATTTTAGCTGGCCTTTTGTTGCCTGCTCTCCAAAGAGCTCGAAAGAGTGCTAAAACAGCAGCTTGTCTAAGCAACCAACAACAGGTTAATACAGCAATCAAACAAGCTATGAATGACTCTGATCAATTTTTTAGATCGCTAAAAAAAACAGGAAGTGGTAACAACATTCAAGGTTATTATTGGAGTGAATACCTTGGTAATGTAGATACGAAAGTAGGGAAAAAATATTTAGGTGACTATAAAATCATGCGTTGCCCTGGAATGGTGATTAATGCTTCCCCTACAGAAGAACCTACTCAGGTTTACGGCGTAGTATATACTACTGCCAATAACGAAGGTCTTGATTTTCGAGGAACTAAATATTTACAAGATGCCAATGGAGATTCCATCTCCCCAAGTGCTCTTGCTTTAGGTGTTTGCAATGTTACCAGTAAAACCGATAAAACAGCGCAGGGACTTATGGATCAAGGCAGTCCTTACCAGATTCATGGTAACTTTACAAACATGTTCTTTCTTGATGGTCATGCTGCCTCAATATCAGAAAATTATGCTAAAGCCACAAAGCCTACATTGGAGGCTAATACAAATAAAGCTGCTTATGTAGCAGCACCTCTGTCAGACGCGGAAGAATCTGCATTATTGACTAAAGCCTTTATTCAAGAATAATTATCTAAATAATGGCGATTAAAACGGACTGCGGCAAAACTTTAAGTTTTGCCGCAGTCCGTTTTAGTTTATTCCGGCAATACACCGGTAAACGGCGCTTTCTCCTCGGCGGTCAGCGGGGCGTAGGGGCCGTATTTGACTTCCATCGCGCAGGCGGGGGTCAGAGCCACGAAGTTGTGCCAGACGGCGGCGGGGATTTCGACGATCTTCGCGTCTTCACCCAATATGACCTTTTCCTGCACATTGCCGTCGTCATCGTAGGTATAGGCGGCAATCTTTCCCTCCAGAATCGTGAAAAGCTCCCATTTCGTCATATGGCGGTGCGGAGCGATCACGGTATCCGGCTGACAGACCACCAGCAGCCGGTTCGTCGGGTCATCCGTGGATTCGTGCAGGTTGAAGTGGGTCCGGCGGCGCGGGCTGGCGGCGGCTTCCTTGAGCAATTCGGCGATTTTGGCGTTATCGACTGTTTTCATGATGTTTTTCTCCTATGGTGATTTTCTTAACGTACCACGGGATACGGTCGCTTTCAACCGCGAGAACCATGAAAAAAAGCAGCAGTTGCCTTTTCCGGGATACCAGACCTTGGAGTGCGGAGCCCGAAGGGCTTGCTCCCGCTCCGCGGGAGTAAGCTTCAGCTCCGCTTTCCAATCTCACTTGATTTCTAATGGCGTAAACTCGGGATTATTGCTTCTTTTCAGCCGCTTTACCGTTTTCTGCTTGGGAAATATTCAATGGTTGCGTCCGATTTGAAAGCGGAGATGAATCTCCGCACTCCAAAGACGCTGCGCGTCGGGAAAAAGTGGCAGAGTAATCAGAGGCAAAGCACAGGGGGAAGCCTGCCGTTTTGAAGGCAGGCAGGTCTGCTCGCCCTGTCGGGCGGCAGACCTTGTGCGCTACGCGGCCTGATTTCCAATCAGGCTCCGGTAGCTGGGCGCATAGCGCACAACTGCCTCCGGCGGCCAACGCTTTCGCCGTTGGATCACGACCGGCAACGTGCCGGTGCGAAGTATCGCCGATAGACCTATTAAACCCATTAGTAATACCCACGGCTTATCGCGGGACGACCAGGTTCAGCATTTTTTCCGTCGCCAGCACGGCGGCGACCAGCTGGTCGGAGTCGATGCCGGTCGTGACCAGCGATTTTCCTTTGGTATCCCAGGTAATAGTGGCCTCCACGAGGGCGTCGGTCTTGCCGCCCGGCGGGATGCGCACTTCATAATCCAGCAGCCGCGGCATCGTCAGTTCAAACTGCTTCAGGCATTTGCGCAGCGCCTTCACAAAGGCGTCGTAGCCGCCGTCTCCGGTGGCGGTAGATTCGACCTGCCGCCCGTCCATCTCCACTGCAACGCGCGCTTTCGGCAGCGCATTGTAACGGGTGGAAACCTCGAAATCCGTCACTTTCAGTCTGGATTCCAGCGGTGTGTGCAGCACGCCGGCTATGATAAACGGCAGGTCGCTCGGCGAGACGCTCTTCTTTTTATCCCCGAGCCGGATCACTTCCTGAAGCACCTTCTTGCGGACTTCGGGATCGAGATCGAGGCCGAGGGTTTCGAGGTTCTGGTCGATCGAAGCCTTGCCGCTGAGCTTGCCAAGGGCGTAGTTGCGGTGACGGCCGAACCGCTCCGGCAGCAGCCGATTCGCGTAAAGGTTGCCCTTCTTGTCGCCGTCGGCGTGGACGCCGCAGGTCTGGGTGAACACGTCGGCCCCGACCACGGGCATGTTCCATGCGCAGCGTTTGCCGGAGATGCTCTGCACCATTTCGGAAGCGTGCTGCAGCTCCTTTTCCACCACCCGGATCCTGCGCCCGGTCATATCGTTCACGCAGACCGCAAGCTGGGCGAGCGGCTGGTTGCCGGTGCGTTCGCCGAGGCCGTTGATCGTGGTGTGGATGCCGTTCACGCCGGCGCGGACCGCCGCCAGACTGTTCGCGGTGACCACGCCGTAGTCGTTGTGGCCGTGGAAGTCGAGCCGCAGGTGCGGGAAGCCGCGGTAAAGCCATTCGATATAGGTGGTCACCTCGGTCGGCTCCAGCACGCCGAGCGTGTCGGGCAGCATCACCCGCTCGACCGGCAGATCCTTGATCCGGTTCAGGAATTCATAGACGTAGCCGAAACTGTTGCGCATCCCGTTCGACCAGTCCTCCAGATAGAGGTTGACCATCAGGCCCTGACTGTGGGCGTATTCGATTTCGGCGGCGACATCGTCGAAGTGGCGGGCGGGCGTTTTCTTCAACTGGACCCGGCAGTGCTCCTCCGAACCTTTGGCCAGCATGTTGATCACTTTGCCGCCGACGCTTTTGATCCAGTCGACCGAAGCGTGGTTGTCCACAAAGCCGAGGATCTCCATCTGCTCCAGACAGCCGCGATGCTCCGCCCACGCGAGGATCGCTCGGACCGCCTCCTTTTCCCCCTCCGAAACCCGGGCGGAGGCGATCTCCAGCCGGTCCACCTTCACGCGGGTCAGCAGCAGCCGGGCGATTTCCAGCTTTTCGGCGGGAGTGAACGCCACGCCGGGAGTCTGTTCGCCGTCGCGCAACGTGGTATCCATCACTTCAACGAATTGATCGGTCTTTTTCGATTTCATTTTGTTTCATCCAGCATCAGAATTTGTCCAACAAAAAAGCCATGCGTACCATCCGGGCGTGTCCGGAAGCTGCATGGCGCGTCGAAAAAAACGCTTTTATTTCAAGGAAACAAGCCTTCCGGATACGTTCAATTACGGGCCATCCCGGCAAAGCTGCCGACATGACCCTTACTAATGCCGATGGTGACGAGCATGACTCGCTTTTTCGGAACGTACCGGGCTACTCGCATTTGTTCAAACCGTCCTTATTGATTGATAACTTTTCTTAAAATAACATCTTTCCTTCAAAAATCAACCCCGGAAATCAAAAAGCACGTAAAACAGATCGTCCGGCAACGGAAGAAGTTACTTCCGCCGCCGGACGAAAAAAGCGGGACCGCTCTCCGGTCAGGGAACCGGAACCAGCTGAATATAGTCGAGGTTCAGCGAGGAACCGTCGGCATTGCCGATCTTCAAATCGGACTTGCCCGCTTTCAGCGGCAGGATCAGGTTGCCCTTGTTGCGTTCGAGCGTATAACTCTGCCAGTCCGCGGCGCTTTCACCGAAGCCGCCGGTGGAGGGCAGCTCGAAGACGCCGAGCGATTCGCCGTTCAGCGTGAAGCCGCGCTTCGCATCGTCGTTGGCCGCATAGCGGACCAGCAGCTGATACTTGCCGTCCTTCGGAACATCCAGCTTCCACGCCAGTTCGTGCCCCTCCTTGTCCCAGTGCGAAAAGCACTTCTTATGCACGCCGATCTTGTCGGAGCGGATCACGACCTTGCCGCCGGCCTGACCGGTGAAATCCTCGGCTTCGGTGATGATCCCCTCGACTTTGGGCTGCGGCGGCAGCTTCACGCCGGTCGGAACCTGACCGCGCAATACGGCGCCGTCCTCCAGCGTCAGTTCCGCCCGGATCGGGGCGACGGTCTCGAACGGCTTCGTCACCTTTACCTGCGCCACCTCCAGCGCGCCGGGCTTCAGGTCGACCGCCCACTCCGACGGCGTCAGCCGGATTCCGTTGGAACCGAAAAGTTTCAGGGTTCCTTTCAGCGGCTGCTCCAGCGGCGCGCTGACCACGACCTCCAGCTCCGGCGCATTCAATTTGTCCTTGAAGGTCAAATTGAGGTTCGGCGACACGTCGGTCGGCAGATAGGTCAGGGCCGGATCGTAGATGTAGCCCATCGAATTGGCGGCGACCGTCTGCCGGTAGTTGGGGTCCTGCATCAGGCAGACCCGCCGGTCCATCGCCGGAATCGTGGTCGAATAGATCCGCAGTTCCCCGTTCGTGACCGTCAGCGCCTCCTCGCGCCAGTCGCCGAGCACGTCGGCCTGCATGATGAAACTCCCCTCGTAACCGCCGCCGGAAGCGCCGCCGCTGAAGTCGGTGATCACCGGCGAAACATGTTCGCGCTGCAGGTCGGCGTCCCAGTAGATGAAGTGTTCGGTCCCCTTGTACGGCGCATCGTCGCCGGAGCGCAGCAGCTCGCCGTCGGGAGAGTAATGGCGGCTGATCGCCGAAGTTTTCTTTTCGCCGCCGGAGGTATCCGAGCCGCCGACCTCCCAGCCCCGGTAACGCGGATCGATATCGCCCGCGTAACCGTAGTGGATATGGGTGCTCGGCTTGTCCAGCTCCCAGATCACCTTGCCGGTCTTCGCATCGGCGCAGGTGAAGCCGCCCTTCACCTTGCAGGCGGTTTCATAGATCGTGACCACCTCCATGCCCGGATTGCGGTTGGTGATATTGGTCACATAGACGTAGTCGGGATGGCCGTGGCCGGTGCTCCACAGCGGCTGGCCGTCGTCGTCCAGCACCGCGCCGCCGAGGACGATCTCGTCGCGGCCGTCGCCGTCAAGGTCGACGGTCCGGGTGGAGTGCGCCCCCTGCCCGCGAAATTCACGGCCGTAGTCATTGCTGTTGTACTTCCACAGCGGTTCGAGCCTGCCGTCCTTCAGCTGCCACGCTTCGGCCAGCATCAGACTGTAGGTGCCGCGAAGCGCGATGATGCAGGGGGTCCTGCCGTCCAGATAGCCGACCGCGAGCTGGTTGCGCGAATAGTAATTGTAGGCCATATTCATCCCGTTGAACAGCTCCCGAGAGGGCCACGGCGCGCGGGCGATCTCCCTGCCGGTCATGCCGTCGAGCACCATCACGTACTCCTCGCCGGTCATCACCTTGCCTTTGTCCTTGCCCTCTTTTTCCCGCAGGTCGCCGGCTTCGGGGTCGAACGCTTTCAGAATCACTTCGGCCTTGCCGTCGCCGTTCACATCGTAGACGATGTAGGGGCTGTACCAGATGCCGCTTTCGATGTTCCAGCCGAGATTTCTGGTCCACAGGATCGTGCCGTCGCTCTTGACCGCTTCCAGCACGAACGGATGCTTAGAAGGTTTCCAGAACAGATACCACGGATCGACATTCGCATTGCCGTAGCGCACCACGAAGTCATATTTGCCGTCGCCGTCAAGGTCGCCGATGCCGATTTTGTTGACCCGCGCTTTCGGATCACTGAGCTTGTAAGAGACATAGGGGTTGCGCTCGAACTTCCCGGCGTACACCTCCGCCTCTCCCGCAGTCGCGGAGAAACCGGCGGCGGGGCGCACCAGATACTTCGCCCCCGGAACCGGCTTCTTCACCTGAAAATCGGTGGTCTGCACCACCGGAGCCGCATTGAGCTTCTGCTCTTTGCCATCCGCCACGCTGAACACGTCGAAGCCGATCTTCGGGTCGTCGGAGGCGAGCAGCCGCCACGACAGATAGACGCCCCCCTCCACCGGAAGCGCCACCAGGCCGCGGTCCATTTTTTCCACCACGCGCTCTTTCGCAAAGCCCTGCACCGGGCGGTGTTCCCGTTTCGGCGGCGCAGGCGGCGCAGGAAGTTTTTCCAGCCGGAAATCATCGACGGCCAGATCGCAGTTCCCGTTCCCGATCACCCGGATGCCGACCCCGTCCCGTCCGGCGGGGACGGTCGCCACGGTCGAAAACTCTTTCCACTTTTCGGAAAGCCCGTTCAGCCCCATCCCGGCGAAACCGTAGTCGACCAGCTTTCCCTTGGAAAAGCCCATCAACTGAACCGTCGCGCCGCCGGTGCCTTCGCCGGTCTTCCGGGCTTTGCAGGAGATGCGGACCGCCTGTCCCGAAGCCACCGGAACGCTGTCACGCAGTGTAAACGCCCAGTCCCGTTCTCCGGCGGAACGCAGCCGCGCGGCCCGGTTGCCCTGCGCCGCGTCACCGGTCACTTCCGCCGAGAAAGTCACGCCCTCGCGCGCCCAGCGGTTCCAGTTTTTCGGAGCCTGCCCGACTGCCTCCTCCTCAAAGTCGGCGCCGGGGAGCTTCACCGCTTCCGGCTTCCCGGCGCGGTTGCCCTTTGAAGCCAGCTTGAAATCATCCAGAGCGAGATCGCACACGCCGTCCCCGATCACCCGGATGCTGATCCGGTCCACTCCGGCGGGAATCACGAATTCGCGCTTGAACTCGCGCCACTCCTTCCCGGCGCTTCCCAGCGGAACCGACACCATCGAGAAGTCGGCCACCTTGCCGTCTTTGTAGGAAACGACCTGCAAATGGGCGTCCGGCGCCGCAGCGCCGTTGTTTTTGACCCATACGGCCAGTTCAAAGGCGTCCCCGGCTTTCACCGGCAGCGAAAGGGTGTTGTTGAACGCCCAATCCTTCACGCCGGAGGAGACGATCCGCCCCGCCTGCCTGCCGGAACGGGCGTCATCCGTCACCGTCGCTTCGGCGCCGCCCTTTTCACGCATCCAGAGCGTCCAGCCCGCCGGAGCCTTGCCGACCGGCGAGGCCTCGAAACCGGCGTTTTTCAGTTCCGCACTCTGCACGGCGGCGGGTATCAGTGTGAAATAATCGATATAGGGAGCCCCGGCCCCGTTCGGGTCCCGGTAATCCCCGGCGATCAGCAGCTCGACCACCTCCCCGGCTTTCAGGGCGCGATTCGAGAAAACCGTGCCGGGGCCGGTTCTCTTTGTCCAGTTCTTCCCGCCGTCCTGCGAAATCCCGACTGTACGGGTGACCTGCGCTTTCAAATCATAATTCCCATCCTGTGCGACCGGAATCCGAAACTTCAGCACCGGCACATTCGCCCCCGGCGCGGCGTCCTCCGAAATCACATTCCCCTGCAGCACCACGCCGCCGGACCACTTTTTCATCGCGTCGACATCAGTACTCCACAGATTCCAGCGGCCCTTCTGCTGGCTGTTCCGCACCACCGCTTCCGGGTTCGCCAGCACGTTTTCCGCCTCGAACCGCTGCTCGACCGGCGCAGCGGTGACTCCGATTCCGGCGACCGCCGCAAGCGACGCCATCCCCATCCATTTTTTCATCTCTGCTCTCCTCTCAATATTCACAGACTAGTTTGTCTGCTTCCCATTTGCCGCCGGTCGCTTCACATTTACGGATGTGCGAAGAACTCGCAACATTCCCGCCCAGCATCAACAGATTGGCCCGTCCGTTGTGGCGATATCCGATCCGGCACGGATTCTCCTGTTTGGTGGTCAGGCTTCCCGGATAAGTCGCCGGATTTAAGCAAGAATCGTCGTTGGCAGAGAATCCGCCCATATAAATCCCATCGCTGATCAGGATCACCTGGGAAGGGTTGCGGATTTTCGTAAATTTCCGAATCCGGGGATCGGAACCGTCAAACCCATCCATCGCTTTTTGCGTCCAGGTCACGCAGTAATTGGCGGCATAGCTGTCCCGCCGCAGCGGCGAACCGCCCCATTGCCCCTGAGTTACATCCCCGTCTCCCACCGACGGACAGCCATTTATTCCCTTGCCGGCTTCCCACTTCTCCCGCCCGGGACTCCAGGTTGAAACCGCCCCCTGATCGATCGAACAGACCAGCCAGCTCCCCGCCTGATTCCAGTTGAAGCCGTCCTCTTTAACCGTTCCATCCCCCGCCCCCATTCCGCCATACGGGAAGATGAAGTCGTCGAATGCGGCATAATAGTTGTGCACCGCCAGTCCCCACTGTTTCAGGTTGCTGACGCATGAAATCGATCTCGCCTTCTCCCGCGCCTGATTCAGCGCCGGCAGCAGCATCGCCGCCAAAATCGCGATAATGGCTATCACAACGAGCAGCTCAATAAGGGTAAAATTCCGACGCATAATGCCAAGTATGTTAATGTGCCGGGCTTGTTTTTCCTGCTGCATTTGCT